>Ga0209389_1006152_pt1 | contig 10382 bp, 5 predicted proteins | sample CowpearedBW_FD_187526 | JGI IMG/M metagenome (GOLD analysis project Ga0209389, IMG submission 187526) | Root nodule microbial communities of legume samples collected from California, USA - Cow pea red BW (SPAdes) (version 2) | ecosystem: Host-associated > Plants > Roots > Nodule | place: USA...
TATATATATATATATATATATATATATAACGATCTTTCTGCCTCAATTCTAAGGCAACCAACGTCAACTACAATGGCAGCGGTGGCGCAACTACAATAGCCTCCCTCCCTTTCACCAACATTGATGTAATAGTGGTGGTCTTCAAGTGCAACGATGCCACAATAACAATAGCGACAACACCAGTCGATCAAGTGTAGAGTGGCGGACTTGATGAGCGGAAGAAGACACACAATGGCAGACGTGATGCGAGCAAGAAGATGTGGAAAAGTAGTGCGAAGACGTAGAGGGAGAAGAAGAAGAATATGTAAGGAAGAAGACGCGATGTGTGTTGTGGTGGTGGAAGACGAAGATGAAGTGTAGAGAAAATGGAATAAAGAAGCCCCTCGTGTGTAGGGAAGAAGATGAAGTGCAGTCTATTTCTAATCGGGGTTGAAATAAAAATTGAGGCATAAAACCTTCTTCTGCCTCGGTTAACACACATATGATGCATAACACCCTATTCTGCCTCAGTACCGAGGCTATAAAGTGGAGAAACAAAATTACATTGTTTTTTTTAACTACACAAATTTAACTACCTCAGGTTCACATAAAACTGAAGTAGATAACAAGTTTATGCCCCGGGTCCTTCGCAACGGAGGAAAAACTCATTTCATTCAAATTTAAAAATTCAAAATAACGGGAATGGTAGTTTCTGCCTCGGGTGTGTGGGTAACCGAGGTATAAAAGGTTACGTAAATTTTGAAATTGCCATTGCTTGTTTATAGGCCTCATTTCCACTGTGATCGAGTCATAAAGTCCGAGTTAGAAAATCAAATATGCACTAGTGTGTGCAGTTTAAAAGCAAGAATTGTCGTCCAGAATTGGTTGAATTGAAGAAGGAGATGCTTCCAAAAAAATAACACCTTACCTATATGAGGTGAAGAAAATTCTATGTCCAATGGTTTCAGAGTACAAAAAGATACATGCATGCCCCTAATGATTGTGTATTGTATGAGATGAGTTTACCTCACTAAAGGTGTGTTCAACTTGTGGTTTATCGTGATTTAGAAAGAAAATTTCTAGAAATAGTGGTGATGAATACACAGATGGTCCCTTTGCTAAGGTGGTGTGGTACTTGCCATAATACCTAGGTTGAAATGATTATTTGTCATTAAAGAAGATGCCAAGAATCTAAAATGGAATGTTGATGGAAAAAAGTGTGACAATCTTCTTCGACACCCAACTGATTCTCCATAATAGATAAGATTGATGAAACATTTCCAGAATTTGGTGCAAAGTGAAGAAACTTAAGACTTGGACTTGCTACAAATGGTATGAATCCTTATGGGAACTTAAGTAGCAAACATAGTTCATGGTCAATTTTGTTAATGATTTACAACATGTCTCCTTTGTTGTGTATGAAGACAAAATATATGATATTGTCTATGATTATATGTTTCCTAGACAACCTGGAAAGACATTGATGTGTACTTGAAGTCGTTGATCAATGATTTGAAATTGTTATGGGAAAAAGGCTTCGATGTGTTTGTTTCATATAGTCAAGAAACTTTTCGTTTACGTGTAATGTTGTTTTGCACCATGAATGATTTCCCAACATATAAAAACTTGAGTGGTTATAGTGTTAAAGGTCATTTTTCATGTCCCATTTGTGAAGAAAACACGAGTAATATTCAATTATAGCATGGTCATAAAACTATGTATACAAGACATAAAAAATTCTAGGATATAATAGATTTTCCAAGATACATTAAATTCTACGAAAATATGCCCCAACAACCCAACTTTGCATAATCACAGAATATACAGAACACCACCCCATTATATACATACATTTAGGTCAAATTTCAAAGAAATAGTACCCAAAACCCACAACCCCAAATTCCCTCTTATGCAGCATGAAATTTAGAGCATAACTTCATCAAAATCATGCAAGACAATGCAATTAACACAGAATTTCGGGTTCAGCTCCCCTAACCTGGAATTTTCCTTGCTTAAAACATGAATTTGGGGACCTTTCCTGGAACACCAATGCCTTCTCTTAGCTTCTCCCCCAAACAGTTCTCAAATGCCCCAAACCTCACTATTCACTCTCAATTTTCACACTCCTTCTAAGCTTCTCAGAAAACAACCTCCAAAACCCTCTTTCCTTCTCAAATTTTACCTTTTAAAGAGTCCCTTAATGTGGTTGATGGCAAAAACGAAATTTGGTTTAAGTGTGAGATTAATTGCTAATCAAGGCCCATTATTTTGGTTATTTTTCAGCCCCTTGGCTGCCCCTTCTGCTAGGGTTGTCTCTACCCTTTCATATTCAGGCCACACTAACTTTTTAGCAAAAAGAAAGTTAAATTTGAGTCCACTAAGGTTCAAACCCACAACCATGCCAAAGCCAAATCAATACTAAACCATCAGATCAACCCATGTTTCTTACTAACTCACACAATTCAAGTATTATATCATACAAAATATGCTCCAACATATTATTAAAACAATAATAATTAAATAACACACAATTTGGCACACTTAGGATTTGAAACTAAGTCTTTACACACAATCAAAGTACTCTCAACCACTTGAGCCAGTACTTTTCCACGTCATACCCATCAGAATTTAATGTCATAAATACACTACCTACCCACATTTATTAATTATTTATTTATTTAATTAATTAAATTCTGCAAATCTTACAGTGTAATTCCAGAATGTTAAAAATAAAGAATGATCAACTAAGGAATAAATATTATCATATGAAAGAAGTAATTGAGATAATTTTACATACCATTGCTTACTTGCATGTTTTAAACCAGATAAAGATCTCGATGGATGAAGACATTCTTGAAATCAAGTTGCTTGAGATGCTATTTGTTAATAACAACTAGAGTAAGAAGAAGATGCAAAGTAGTAAGTTTTATGACAAGCAAGAATGTATCAACAAAATTGATCCCTTACTGCCGAGTGTACCCCTTACCTAAAACATGCACCTTGTAACATTCTATAAATCCGTCAAATTTGTGTTTCACTTTATAAACCCAGTGTTATCCAGTGACAATTTGGTTAGTTGGAAGATTAGTCATGATCCATGTCTTATTGGCTTCAAGGGCTACAATCTCTTTATTCATACCATGCATTCAATAAGTATCTTTGGAAGCTTCTTCATAAGTGTTGGGCCTAATGGTGCAAGAGATAAATAACACAAAAAGGCAATAGATAAAGAAATATATGATATAAAAGACTCTATAGGGTATATGTAACTTGTAATAATATTGGATGTAGTAGTGGTCTCAAAATATTTAAGAAATGTTGGAGGTAACACGAGTAGATTGACGAGGATGCATAAAATGATCAATCATGTGATTATGAGCTTGAATATCATTATCCTCTCTTAGCATATCTATGTTATCATAGTCAGACATATAATTTTGTTGAACAAGCAAAAAATATCACAGGTTGCATCACTATTGTCTTTTGAAAAGTAAAGAAAACAAATCTTATCAAAGGTTACTCATCAAGGTCGTACCCAACCAAATAAAACATGTAAATGTAGTACTTAGGAAGTGATCCTAAGGTCGTCTCCCAGTGACCAATGTTTTCAATCAAAGGTTCTAGATGCAAACACAAAAAAAGGGTGGCAGATTCACAATTTCAAAACAGAATTAAAATGTAATTTCAGATTTGATAAAACAATGAACATAATAGTATTGACTCCTTGATTCAATTAAAATTTCACCAATCAAAAATTACAAAATTAATTGTTGTATCTAGTTTACTCTCATGAAACCCGATATTAATTAACTAAGCAAAAATTAACACGATTTCAATATGTCATTAAGCAAAGCATACTTCAAGCATCTAACACCCCCAGATTAAGCATGTTGTGAACAACCCATACCCATTAAGCATGAATACAAGTCAATTTAGGTGTGGAAAAAGAAAATTTAGATTAAACATACATCAATTTTGTGTTTTACCATGAAAATGCAACCTAAACAAGGGCAAACCAAGTAGAACTCAAAAATGAACAACAACATTAAGGTTTAATTTCTATTTTTTCAAAGAATCAACACAAAGAGTTTACCTATATGTAAATACAACTCAAGGAAAAACGAAAATGCATCATACAATTGCAATAAAATGCTTCAGAAACATAAACCCAAGGATGGTTCAATGTCAAAACAAAATTGAATAAGCTTAAAAGAGTGCAGAAATTACAAAATCCCCAAATGGGTGCAGGTTCAAGATGTAGAAAATGTGAAAATGGAGCTTCTCCTCAACGGGTCTTCAAAATGGAGCTAAAAAAACATGAGAAAGTTGTTGGAAAACGAAAAACCCCTAAAACCATCAGAAGAACTCGTGGTCACATCCATTATGCCACTCATATTTACAAAAATGTCACTCAAGGTTGCACAATTACAAAAATGCCACTCTAGACCCAAAATGTTGGCCCAATCACTTGAATGAAGTTAAAATTGTAAGACCCGCTAAATTTAAATGATTAAATAAATAATTATTTAATTAATGCGAGTGAGAGAAACCATTATGGCATTAAATGCTAATATTTAGGATGTGAAAAAGTACTAGCTCAAATGGTTGAGAGTACTTTGATTGTGTGAGAGGACTTGGATTCGAGTTCTATGTATGTCAATTGTGTATTATTTAGTTCTTAGTAATTTAGCAAGGGTGGTTGGGAAAATAGAAGGTAATAGGCCATTAAGGGAGATTAATGGTAGATTAATTGCAAAATTCATTTTAAGGCAATTTAACCATTTTAAGAACTCTATGAAAAGCTAATTAGGAGAAGGAGAAAGGGTTTGGTGCGATTATCAGTGTGAGTACAGTAGAGAGCACGAATTTGTGGGTTTTGGGTGAGTTTTAAGTGAAACTGAGGGCTGTCTTGAGAAAAAGGAGAAGGAAGACATTGAGGGTCAAGGGAAAGCTTGCGAGAGCCAAGACAAAGCTAAGGAAAACCCAGGTTAGGGGAGTTCTGTTTGTATGATTTATTGTTATATCGTTTGATGATGAATTCTAGACCATGTTGAATTGTGAACGCTTGAATTTCTGGTGTATTCGCGCTTTTTGGATTTTTCCAGAAACCGCCTGGCGGCACATGATCTGCCGCCAGGCGGCACATGTGGTTATACTCATTTTTCTGGGTTTACGGATGAACCGCCATGCGGCCGGGGATGAACTGCCAGGCGAGGTACTGCTGTTGTTGGTTTTTCTTTCATTTTGATTGGTTGCTCAGTGATGGTAGTGTTAGGATTGAATTCTCGTTGCACATATAACAATTGTATGATGAATTATAGGTTGCAGTGACTAAATTAATGGAAGTTGCATGAACTCGAGAATGGAATTGGGGGTTAGGGTTTATGCGGGAATTGGGAGTAAGAAGTATGAAATGTTCTATGATTGGTGTGTTGATTATCCAGAATTGACTTTAGTATAAATGTTGTACCAACCCTGTATAGTTGTGCATATAGAAACTGTGTGATGAAGGTGGGTACTGTAACTGGAAAAATTGGAGTGCAGTTTGGTACTGGAAATTCTGGGCGAAACCCAGGGGTGTATGCACCGCCTGGCGGCGCATGAACTACCGACAGGCGGCCTAACAGTGTAGCCTATTTTGGTTGATTGATAGGGATTTCGTGGTGTTGGCTCTTCAATTAGAAAATTCATTATAAATATATATATGTCTAAATATGGAAATTTTAGATGAATATGGTATGTAGGGATTAAGGGAGGTTAGAGATAGAAAATGGGGAAAAGTGAGATAATGAAATGGATGTCATAAATATTTTGCTGTGTGTGCTAAGATAGATTCCAGGAAGCATGCTAAATTGGTAAAATGAGAAGTGTGAATTGCATGGGCATTATTGTTAGAGAGATGGTATGCTAATACATGAGAAGAAAATGTTAAATGCAATGTGTGAATTTCAATTCAGTTTTATGGATATGTAGGGATGTATGAAAATTATGCTTATTGGGTGTTGTAGTTGATATGCTATATTGTTTGTATTATTTTAAGAAGTTTGTGCGACATTGGTAATTACAATTTACATGATTAAAAAGGTGTGTATGATATTCTAGTAATAGAACTATGTTTGGTGTGTCCTAATTATTCTATAAGTTGGTGTGTGGTATGATTTAAGATCCTTTTGGATATGTTTTAAGTGCCAAAAACTAGTAGCATTGCGTTACTGGTATGGCGCCTAGCGGCGAGAGCGAGCCGCCAGGCGGACAAAAACAAATCAGTGGCAGTGGCCACTGTTGACGCTTGGCGCCTGGCGGTAAGGGAAGTTCCGCCAGGCGGTATGGTATAGCAGAGATCTTAGAGGTGCAGTGGCGCTTGGCAACGCAAGACAGGTGCGCCAGGCGGTGGCGGCGAGTGGCGCCCGACGGTGTGGTAGAGTTCACCCGACGGTGACGGTGCAGTGATGATGCTGCAGGCGCGTGGCGCGTGGCGGTGTGTGATGCCCGCCAGGCGGTCTGGACCCAATGTTTGCTTGGTGACGTGGGATGCGCGCCAAGCGGTTTTGTTTCAGTGATGGTGCACGAGGAAAGGTTTCTACACAGCTTTAGGTGATGTTCATGATGCAAGGCTTTGGCTGGGGGTCCAGTTATGAGTGTAACATGTATTGGAGTAACACGTGACCACTCTAGGTTGTAGCCTAGTGGTTTAGGAAGTCCAGTGGAGTGTGCGAGTTGTGGCTCGTACGGCGAGGTTCGGGTGATTGCACTCTTCGGAGTATTCTGATAGAGTTTTGGTAGTCTGGAACAACTACAAACTATATGTGTGTTTCGGGGAGCTCCACTTGGTGTCACGGTGAGATGATGTGACAAGGTTATTCCCACGTGTGGACTATCAGGTGGTGGCCTGTAGTCGGAGGGGCGAGTAGACACTCGTGCAGCGAAGATCGATCATTGTTCTCACCTAAAAGGTATAGAGATGATAGACGTCTAACCGGGTTTACATTTGTTAATATGGTATTTACTTTGATATTGTTGATTTTATTTAAATGAGCTCACCCTATCTGTGTGCGTGTAGCGATGATCATGTAACTTGTTACATGGGAGCAAATGTTGATGCAGGTGAGCAGGCAGACGCTTAGAGACGGAGTGGGGATGTCTCGGGCATTTTTGTTACCACTAGTTTTCATGATTGGACTATGGTTTTATTGTAATAATTACATAGACGATTTTACTTGTATTATGTATTGATACGGCTTATTTTATTTATATTGGCGCGTTGAACATCGAGATATAAATTTTTCCCCGCGTTTTTGGGAATTGATGATAAATAAATGAGGTTGTTATTTTATTTATATTTTTATTTATTTAAATAAGTAATTTCCGGCTAGGACGTTACAAAAATGAGAAGAAAATGATGTGGAAACTCTCTTCTTCTGAAGATTAATATCCAAGCTCCAAAATTGTTTCACAAAATACCTAAAAATAATTAAAAACAAAAATTAGACCAATTAATGCCAAATTAATCAAAATTCATAATAATGGTCCAATCAAGCCTAATAGATGAAAATGCACTAACAATAGACAATGAGCATTAAACAACCATCAAGATGGGCACAAAAAGACAATGGAATAAGTGAAAATAATGACTGATCAGTTACATGTTGAGAAACCTCAATTTTATGGCTAGTAAGATTAAGAAATAAGAATTGTTTTGTATTAGACTTGAATCCAAGAAAGATACCACGAACAATGTAACATCCCTAAGGAATATTACTAATTTGTAATAAATAAAATAGGAAATAAAAATAAATACCTCATTTAATATGATACCATAACATAATTCAAATGTTCACAATCATTCTATACAAAATTTACCAAAGTTTAGCATAATTAAAGTTACATCAAAATCTTAAAATAAAAATGCTTTCAAAAGCCCAGGTAGCCCCTGTTCTCCGTCTCTAGGCATCTCTTGGCTCACCTGTCAAATCATCTGCTCCCGGATAACAAGTTATCCGATCATCGCCACACACACACAAATAGGGTGAGCTATGCACAATATATAAAAAGATACATGAAATAAATATGCCACCCATCCCAAAATAACATGACTAAATATTCCATTATTTTCAAATTACCCAACCATGATCTCATAGTCCTTCATGAGTCATATACATGAACCAGGTCTTGGGACTTTACTGTGCTCCCACGAAACTAACCCATTCGTGGTCCAATCCTATGAGCCTATCTTGCTTATAGTCCTGCCCTACAAACTCCTCGTCTGTAGTAAATCATCCAAGCCTTCTTAGCTTGGATCCTGGCACGCACGCAATCACCATAATATGGACTCCTCGTCCAATAGCAGCCGATGGGAACATAACAGTTCTTTGCCCATCGTGCGCCCGACGCATGTAATCACCATACTAAGGACTCCTCACCCATTAGCAGCCGACGGGAACTCAACCAGTTCCATGCCCATCATGCGTCCAACCATTAAGCATATCCCAGACCCCTATGGACTTAGTCCTTCAAGCCCAACCACCACAAACACATACATATAAGTTCCTATAATTAGTAAAGAGTAATCAAACCAACACATAAAGCACATACAAACATATCAATTCTCATAAACTCGCTTAAGCCAGGACCTCTCACCCAAGCTAAACTCTCAGCCTCGCTTAAGCTAGCCCACCTCGCTTGAGCGAGCTTACAACAAGCACTTCCCCACGTTATCTTGCTTAGGCGAGCTCTATTCGCCCGGGAGAGTTACACCTTCGCTCCAAATAACACACACCTCGCCTAGACGAGGATTCGACAAGAAATGCATCCATTCGACACCGTAACTCGCTTAGGCGAGCCACTCTCGCCTAAGCGAGAGTGTCAATAGCTCAGAACTCAAAACTTCTCGCCTGGATGAGAAGTCGTGCTCAAAATGGTACAAGATTCCATCGCGAGCTTGCAGAGTTTCGCCACTGCTCGTGCACCAAAGACACCAAAACCAATGCCAATTCATAATACATCCATATTCTTTATCTATAATTCATCAATCAAGCCATAAAACATAGTGCAAACACAATTGGACCCTCAAGACACAATGGTGAACCATAAACCAAAATAACAGTACCCAAAAATCTCATCTAATTCATAAAACTGCATAGCATGACTTTGCCCACAATCTCAATCAACCAAATTCTGGACTACATCACATACCACACGAATTTCCTAATCAAACAGAAACCAATTGAGGGCAAAACACAGCAAACATACAATATTGAAATACACATAAATTCAGCACCCCTAACCTGGAATTATTGATCAAAATTGAGAAAGACGAAGGACCCTTGATTCACAATTACTTTTGCTTCAGCCCTTGCACCCCCAATTCAACCTCTCACTCTCCAAATTTTGCTCTCCTCCCAAGCCAGAACAAACCAAAGTGAAGAAAACCCTTCTTTCTCCCAAATTCTACCTTTTATAGGTCTCCTAAAATTGGTCCAAAACTAAAACGAAAAATTGGCCTTTTTAGTGTGTTTAATTCTCATTTAGGGGTCATTATAGGATGTTTTCCAGCCCCTCTTGGCTTCCTGATAGAGGCCGTACCCCACCAAATTAAAACATATTAAATGCAGTATATGAAAGTGAACCAAGTCGTCTCCCAATGACCAATATTTTCATTCAAAGCGAAATTTCCAGATGAACACAACAATAACACAAGGGGGGTTGGCAGACAGATTCAGAATGCTAATCAACAGATTAAATTAAATGCTATAGTGATTAAAACCGTATTGACATCCTTGATTCAAACGCAATTTCACTTATCATAGGCCACCAAATTAACACCAACTCTGCCTTGTCTCAATCCACTAAATAATAATTCACTAAGCGAAAATTACAATCTACCTTCATTATGCAATTAAGCAATGCACACATCCTTAAATTCGTGACAGTCAAGCTACATACATTAAGCATGAACGTATCTTAACCAAAACATATGCAATTACTCTGTAAATTAAGCATTAACAAATTCACCACATGCATCCCACGAATTCAGAACAAAAACATGGCAGATTTCACAAAACAAGCACAACCTCAAAGCTTCATTGCATTTTTCATCAAGGAGTCAATACAAGAATTTAGCTAGACATGGAAATGAGCAATTAAAATCTTCAAAACTGGAATCACAAAAACAGAACCAAGAACCCTAACTTATGAAATCTGAAAACGCAATTTAAGAGCAAAAATAGAGATTTCAAAGCTTAAATGGAATGCAAAACGGTGTTATCATATATAAATGCGAACACCCCATGAATGGGTATTGTTCCAAGTCAATGAAATCACAAAACAAGCTGCCCAATGTAGAAAACGAAATAAAAACGCAAAACCCTCAATGGGTGCTATTTTTTGTGAAATTAGTCCAAATT
>Ga0209389_1006153_pt1 | contig 10381 bp, 12 predicted proteins | sample CowpearedBW_FD_187526 | JGI IMG/M metagenome (GOLD analysis project Ga0209389, IMG submission 187526) | Root nodule microbial communities of legume samples collected from California, USA - Cow pea red BW (SPAdes) (version 2) | ecosystem: Host-associated > Plants > Roots > Nodule | place: USA...
TCATTAATGTTTGCAAATTTAATAAATATTTTGGTTTTCATGAAATTTTATTTGGTATTATAATCTAAAATGTAAACATATATAATTTACTTCAAAGTATTTGATATCGAAGAGACAATTACTCTCATAATCTTTTACCGTAATTTTTTATTATTTTATAAAAATTAATTAAAATTAATATTAAAGGAGTAAGAAAACGGACACGAGTCTGGGTATGAGATTATACCCGTTATCCGGTGTGGATGGGAATGAGACAAAAATTTGATACATGTTAAGTTTGAATATAAGAATAAATTTTTTTTACGAGAATGAAATATGAGATAACGAAACCCGTCCCCGTCCACCCGTCCCATTGTCAACCGTAACTGTTGTTGATTTATAGAGGACGACGATTTAGATGATTCCAGTAGTATTCAAAAGTAATTCAAATTTTAATTTGATATCCTCCAGATATTATTTTTAGGGTTTTAGGAGCAATATAGGGCTTTAGGAGTAATTCGAATTTTAATATGATATTATTTTCACGACGAAATTAGGAGCAATTTAATTTTGAAGATGTATTACAAAATCTCAGTGAATATTATTGAAAGTCTAAAATCAGTTTTGGTGATATATCGCGTGATATTATTTGCACGACGGAATTAGGAGCAGTTTGATTCGGAGGTTGGTCTATAAAATCGGACTCCAAATCACTGTTTTTTGTTTTTTTCTCAAACCAGTAGTATCAGTGTTTTGGGCCTTTGAGACTTGTATTCGTTAATTAGACTTCAACAATATTAGTCTGATTAATCATATATCTACAATTTAAGAGTTTAAATAGGAGTAGTTACTAACTATTTTAATTTTTAGCATTTGAAATTTGAGAAAATTTTCACTTTCTGTCTTCTGTTTCCTTCATCTTTATTTACAATTTTGGATTTTTTTTGTTTCATCCTTCACGAAAAAACTGAAAAGTTAAGGATAGATCTCTAAATTGATTTACAATTATTCTTCAAATATTAATATATTAGTAATTAAAAAAAAATTTCATGTACAAATTCTACCTTTCCTAATTTTTTGAAACTTAGTTTTAATATGAAAATAAATTGATTACTTAATTAAATTCAAAATTTTTATATTAGTAGGAGATTTAATTAATTCTAAAAATTAGAGATTTGTTATCAATTAATGGTCACCATAGATTTGATACATATAGGATTGATATGGTTGATTTGCTAGAATTATTCGTATGATTAATTACTCTCTATGGTTTAAATATTTGTATTAAATATTTGATTTACATCTTATGTTTATAAATAAGACTCTTGCTCTCATAAATAAGACACACAAGAAAATTGTTCTCCATTATTTCTTCTTCCTTCTCCTCTTCTCTTTATTTTAGCTTTATTTTATACTTATATCATGTTATCAACACCATGTTCCAACCAACTAAACGCTAGTGAGAGTGTTTTCTCTCTAAGGACAATGTTATGTGTGTCTTAATCCAAACAATTTTTAATCATTTCTTCATTTACAATTTTATCTTATCAATTTTCATATTTGTCTTATTATTATTATTATTATTATTGTTGTTATTATTATTATTATTATTATTATTATTATTATTAATAATAATATTATTATTATTGTCCAAAGTGAGGACATCACAAAGAGAGTTCGAATACAAAGAAAAAGAAAAGTGTGGTCTCAGAAATTTTGGCTATAAATGGCTTGTAATTGTTGCCTTTTCTTTGTTCAACTTCTTTCTTACAATTTAGACTAATTAGGTGTTTTAGGGGAAACTTAGGTGTTTAATCCCATCTCCTAATTAGAACCTCCATTCCATAGTAATTCATTTTTAGTTGGTGAAAGTTTTGAAGGTTCTAAGTGCCTTCTAACTTTATCGATAGGCCGCATATAATAGATTTATTACTTTCTTTACATCTCTTACGTTTTAGTGGCTTGGTTAAAGAGGTCAAAATCTTTAAAACCTTGTAAAATTAGGTGTCTACTCTAGCATTGTAGTTTTCTTATTATGTTTTGAATTTTGTTCTTTGAACACATTTGTGAAAAATCTTATAAACTCAAGAGCAATTCCTTTGGTGAAAGTGACAAAGTAAGTAGCTAGTTACACTTTGGCAAGGCAAGATTTGGTATTTAAGTAGTCTGTGGTGACTCACCTCTCTTACTTGGGAGTGTACTTGTGAAAACCTTTAAAACTTTCAGTCTAGGAAAACTTTTGAATTTCTAAGATGATGAAAAGGCGGAGTTCTAAACACAATGATAGTAGTTCTGAAAATAATGTCACTTCGCAATTTTTTGAAGAGTTTAAATAATTTAAAATCAATATGGAACAAAGGGATGATGAAAAGGAAAAGAGAAGGTGGAAAAAAGAAAGGTGAGCCGAGGAAAAAGAAAGGAGAGTTGAGGAAAAAGAAAGGAGAGATGAGGAAAGAATAAGGCACCTAGAAGAGTTGATGCTAGGAACAAAAAGGGGACAAAAAACTCCTAGCCTTCACAACTCAAGAGCAAACAAGTATGAAGAAGAAAAGGCAAAGAAAATAGCATACCCCTAAAGAAGTGAAAATAGACTTACCACACTTCTATGGCAAGGACAGTATTAAAGCACACTTGGTCGAGGAAATGAAGGTAGAACAATTGTTTGAATGATACCAAGTCTCAAAGAAAAGAAAGGTGCCTTTAGCTACTTTAAGCTTTCAAGGCTATGCCATGTATTGGTGGACCTCCTTGGTCCAAGAAAGGCTGAGTGTAAGATCCGTAAAATTTAATTAATTAAATAATTAATTAATTAATAAATGAGGGTGGTGGGAGCCTTTATGACATTAAATTTTAACTTGTATGATGTGGAAAAGTACTAGCTCAAATGGTTGAGAGTACTTTATTGTGTGGGAGGACTTGGGTTTGAGTCTTATGTATACCAATTGTGTGTTATTTAATTATTATTATTTTTAATATATGTTGATCATGTTGTGGGATAATATAATAATTGAATTATATTAGTTAGCATGAAACATGAATTGGTTGAATGGTTGGGCATTGATTTGGCATTGGCATGGTTGTGGATTCAAGCCTTGGAGAACCCAAATTAAACTTTATTTTTGCTATTTTTAGTTTTGGCTTGAATGTGAAAGGGTAGTGTAAACCCTAGCAGATATAGCAGCCAAGAGGGGTTGGAAAGTAGTCCTTAATGAGCCATTGAATGGTAATTATCATATACCTTAAGCCATTTTCTTTTGCCACATTAAACTCGCATTAAGACCCAATTAAAAGGTCATTTAGAGGTAAGAGAGAAGGTTTTGGTGGGCTGCCATTGTACTTGCAGAAGAGAGCACAAAAATTTGAGAGTGGTGAGGATTGAGTGAAGCTTTCAGGCTGAATTGAGAAGAACCAAGAAGGGTCATTGGTGAGCAAGGGATAATTTTTCCAAGTGTCAAAGTTTTAAGCAAAGGAAACCAGGGTAGGGGAGTTTTACACATTAGAATTTTATGCTTGGGTTTGACTTGCATGACATATGTTGAATTGTAGGAGTTTCTTTCATTTCTGGTTGAAATGTCGTGTTTCTGGAAAATTTCCAGAAACCGCCTGGTGGGCTGTTCATAGCCGCCATGCGGCACATGCATTGTGGCTTATTTCTAGATTCCTGAAAAGGAACCGCCTGGCGGTAAAGCTCTCGACCGCTAGGCAACACATACCAGTTTTACCCAATTTTATGGACTTTTATGAAGGGCATGGCAGTGGTGATTGACCCGCCAGGCGATGCGAACCATTTTGGTTCGATTTTTATATTTTCTGGGTTATGAGATGATGTCGATCGGAGGAAAAGACAATTTAGATTGTTAAGGGATGAATTACTGTCAAAATTCATTGAGTCTCGCATAATTGGGGAACAAATATGATGGAATAGTGCTAACATGTTTTAGGGTTGACAGATTTGAGAATTTGATTGATTGGAGTATCTTTATTGTGTAAATGCATTATAATCCTTGCTGGGTATATTTAGGATGGAATATTGTATTTGTAATGTTGCAATTGTGTATCCAAATTGAGGAGACTGGAAAGAGAAGGGCGAAAAGGGGTATGCGAGTTCTGATAGACGTAATAGAACCTGGAATATTTCATAGGACTGACGCACTCTCAACCACCAGGCGGCAGCGCGTCATCCAGCAGTGTTGTTCTATGCAGTTTGGAGAGCGTTGGGTTCGGGTTGGATACGATGATCATTTTGATATGGAATGGCATTGAAAAATCAAGTAAAAAGGATTCTCTAGTAATATCCCTAGAGTTGGTTAGTAAATTGTGAAGGAATGGAGATGGGGGTTATACAAGAATGTTAGGCTATGATTGAATTGGGGTAAATTTGGGCACTGTCATAGTGAACCTCGGGATATTTAAATTGGAGATCTAGTTGGATGGAAATGTAGATTGCAATGTAGCTTAATAGTGTGAGTGGAATAGTTAGGTTGAAAGTGAGATGAAGAGGCTTGTTAGGTATGATGGTTAGGCTATCTGAAATAACATGGAGGATGAAGTGGTACTGCAGAGATCAGCAGCATGAGTTAGCAAGTTGGGGGTTACCATAGAGTAATTTGGCCAATGGAGATTTAGGCAACCATAAAGGAGGGGCCTCTAGGATTGGTGTTGTTGTGGGAGGAACCACTTAGAGTCCTGTCAATAAATGATAAGTATTAATACTTGGGATTGTCTATATGACTAATGGGATGAATGCACAGGTGAGGTGCTAAGAGGTCTAGAACATCACGGTGAGTAAGGCTTCTGTTAGGGGTACACTGGAATGAGGGTAAGCGAGAGCAACATGTCCGAAATGTGCCATAATCTGAACTAAAACCAGTACTGCACGAGTACTAGTGTGGCGCCTGGCGATGATGATTGACCCGCCAGGCAACAGACGCAAAACAGTGGGCTCTGGAACAGCGTGGTGCCTAGCGGTAAGGATGGTTGCGCCAGACGGAGTCTACAGCTCAATGAGTTCTAAGGCGTGTGGCGCCTGGCGGTAAAGAGCGTTCCGCCAGGCGATAGATGCAGAGGCAGTGGTGTAGAGGCGCTTGGAGCCTGGCGGTACGTGTCCCCCCGCCAGGCGGTCTGGAAGCGTTGGGCGCCTAACGCCTAGTGTGTAGCGCCAGGCGGTATCGAGAAGCAAGGGGCTTTGCTTGTTTGGATGTTGCGTGATCTACAAGACTTTTAGTGATGCTTTAAAGGTGGGTTTGTTGGTGTTTCTTGAGTTGAGCTCGGAACGTATCCCTTGAGTTGAGCTCGGGATAGGGTTTAAGCACATGGCATTCCTCGAGTTGAGCTCGGGATGACGAATGAACACGAGAAACCCTTGAGTTGAGTTCGGGTTGGCGAGTGTTGCCGGTGTGAGTGTGCTGGTTGTGGCGAGTACGGATGGGTTCAGATAGATTGTCCTCCTTAGTAGTAGTTGACGAGTTTGGTAGTCTTGGGATGTTGTGAACTATGTTCGTATTTGGGAACTCCACCTGGCGTTACGGTGTATGATCCATAGCAATGGTTTCCCGCACGTGTTTTATCGGTTGTGGCTAATAGGTATGGCAGCAAGTCATCTTGAGGTAATCACTAGAAGATGTAGAACACGATTCACATGGTTGTGGCCATGTGGTATGGAAATAAAGCAAGGAAATTGTCCTTGTCGAGAATGATATGTCATATATAAATGTGTTATATATATATATATATATATATATATATATATATGTGTGTGTGTGTGTGTGTGTGTGTGTGCGTGTGTGTGTGTGTGTGTTTATTCTGTTAAGCTCACCCTATCTGCTTGTATTTGGCGATGATCGTGTGCGCGGTACACGTGAGCAGATGATGTGATTGCAGGTGGATTTGGTGAGGCTTAGCCACAGAGCGGGGACAGCTTGGGAGTGTTATATTTTATGTTTTTGGATTTGAAATAAATTGTAAAGGCTTATGACCTATTTTATATTACTTTTAGTTCTGTAATTATGGATTTCGTTATTATCATATATAAATTTTATATTATTTTATATTATTTTATATAAATTTTATATTTTATGTTTTTGGATTTGAAATAAATTGTAAAGTTATTTATCTAATAAAGTTTTAAATTTCCCACACTTTTGGAAAATAATGTTTTATCAAATGCAAAGTAATTATTATTTTCTTTATTTTATTATTAAAATCTGTAATATCATGACAAGATGTTACATTGAGACTCAAAAAGCCAGTCATTGAGTATTGTTTTGATCTTAAAGATGCCCATATGAAGAGACACATTCCTTCCTATTACCATAAGGAACTCACGAACAAAATCCAAAGACTTCAACAAAAGTATATGACTATGGAGGAATATAGGCAGAAAATGAGTTGTTCATGATTAAGGTGGGTATTGAAGAAAAAGAGGATATAACCATAGCTAGATTCTTAAGTGGGTTGAATTTTGATATAAGAGATAAAGTGGAGCTCCTACCTTATCATGATTTGAATGATTTAGTTCAATTATGTATCAAGGTAGAACAACAACTATTAAGGAAAACATCTTCTAAAATAGATCAAGCTTCCTCTAACTTTTATGTTAAAAAGGATTTCAAGAAAGAAAAAAGTGAACCCTCCAAAAATCTAGCTAAGGAAGGTGACAAGGGAAAGGGTGAAACATCTACATACACTCGCACTAGTGAAATCAAATGTTTAGGTTGAGGCCACATAATTGCTCAATACCCCACCAAAAGGACCATGATCTTGAAGGGTGTTGATCGTTATAGCAACCAAAAGTCCAACACTAGTGAAAGTAAAAGTGTGAGTGATAGTTCTCAAGAGTCAAATGGAGAGAACACATACCCTTGTAAAGGAGAGCTTCTAATTATTAGAAGGTTACTCAATAATCAACCTAGTGTTGAGGATATCACACAAAGAGAGAACATCTTTTATACAAGATGCAATGTCTTAAAGAATGTATGTTCTCTCATCATTGATAGTGGTTCATGTTGTAATTGCTGCAACACTAGGTTGGTTGAGAAGTTGAATCTAACTATGTTACCCCATCCCAAACCTTACAAACTTCATTAGCTTAATGAAGATGGGGATATCACAATCAAGGATCAAATGAAGGTACAATTCTCCATTGGAAAATACAAAGATGAAGTTTTATGTGATGTAGTTCCTATGGAGGCTTCTCATATTTTGTTAGGAAGACTATGACAATTTGATATAAAATCTATACACAACGGTTTTTCTAATGAACTTAACCTCCATTACAAGGAAAAGAAATTTGTACTTCATCCTTTTACTCTAAGTGAAGTAGCCAAGAATCGAGTACAAATGAAACTCAAGAGGGAGGAAAAACGAAAAAAAAAAAAGTCCAAAAGTAGAGAGTAGGGAGTCAGAGGTGGGGGAATGTGGTGTTCCTTCCCCCAAGGTCATTCAACATGAAGTTCTTTTAACACAAAAATCTTTAGAACATGTACTTCATGGTGAACAACCTTTTTACCTCTTGTGTCAAGGAACACACACATGCACTTCTAATGAGTCTTCAACTAAGTCTTTTACCTCCTTCTATTGAAAATCTTTTGAAATAGTTTGAGAATATTTTCCCTAAAAAAGGACCAATTGGCCTTCCACGTTTTAGGGGAATTGAACATCAAATTGATTTTATGCCTGGGGCTAGTCTACCAAATAGACCAACCTATAGAACAAATCCTCAAGAAACAAAGGAGATAAAAACCCAAGTACAAGACTTGTTAGATAAGGGTTTGGTTCAAAAGAGCCTTAGTCCTTATGATGTGCCTGTTTTACTAGTACCTAAGAAAGATGGCAAGTGGAGAATGTGTTGTGATTGTAGAGCCATCAATAATATTACAATAAAGTATAGGTATCCAATTCTTAGACTAGATGATGTATTGGATGAATTGCATGGTTCCATTGTATTTTCTAAAATTGATCTTAAAAGTGGTTATCACCAAATTCGCATTAAAGAAGGTGGTGAGTGAAAAACTGCTTTTAAGACTAAGTTTGGATTATATGAATGGCTAGTAATGCATTTTGGCCTTACTAATGCACCAAGTACTTTCATGCGACTTATGAATCATGTCTTAATGGATTGCATAGGAAAGGTTTTTGTAGTTTATTTTGATTATATTTTAGTGTATGGTAAGAGTTTGCATGAACATGTAGTTCATCTTAAGTCAGTCCTCTCCATTCTTAGGGTTGATCATTTGTTTGCCAATGTAGATAAGTGTACTTTTGTGTTGATAGTGTTTTTTTTCCTAGATTTTGTGGTCAATAAAAGTGGGGTTCATGTGGATCCCGAGAAAATCAAGGCCATTCAAGAATGGCGTACCCCTAAAATGTAGGTGAAATTAGGAGCTTCCATAGTTTGACAAGTTTCTATAGAACGTTTGTTCCCAATTTCTCTATTCTAACTTCACCACTCAATAAATTAGTGAAGAAAGATGTTACATTCATATGGGGCAAAAACAACTAAAAGCTTTAGAGGAATTAAAAGAAAGGTTGACCAAGGCACCCATTCTAGCATTGCCAGACTTTGCAAAAACCTTTGAACTAGAATATGATTCCTCGGAAATTGGTATAGGTGCGGTGTTATTGCAAGAAGGCCATCCAATTGCATATTTTAGTGAAAAACTTCATGGTGCTTCTCTCAATTATCTCACCTATGATAAGGAAATGTATGCACTTGTGAGGGCTCTTCAAACTTGGAAACATTATCTTGTTTCTAAGGAGTTTGTCATTCATAGTCACTTAAATATTTGAAGAGTCAACTCAAACTCAACAAAAGGCATGCTAAATGGATGGAGTACCTTGAGCAATTTCCTTATGTAATCAAATACAAGAAGAGCAAAACAAACATAGTGGTTGATGCTTTGTTAAGAAGGTACACACTCTTTGCAAAACTTCGTGCTCAAATTCTTGGCTTTGATAACATTACGAAATTATATGCAAAAGATGTTGGGTTCTCCAACATTTACAAAGAATGTTTGAAAAGGTCCCAAGGAGGATTTTATATGACTAAGGGGTATTTGTTCAAAAAAGGTAAAGTTTGCATCCTCCCAAAGGATCACATAGAAAACTCCTACTCAAAGAGATGCATGAAGGGGGACTTATGGGGCACTTGGGGTAGATAAAACTCTAAGCATGCTTAAAGATAAGTTTTTTTGGCTTTATATGAGGAGAGATGTCCAAAGGTATTGCTATAAATGTATTACTTGTTTGCAAGAAAACTCTAAATTAATGCCTCATGGCTTTTATACTCTTTGCCTATTGCTTCTACCCCTTTAGAGGACATAAGCATGAACTTTGTCCCAGGGCTTCCAAGAATTGCTAAAGGGTTTGATTCAATTTTTATGGTAATGGATAGTTTTAGCAAAATGACTCACTTTATACCTTGATACACAAAGTTGACGATGTAAGCAATATTGCAAGGTTATTCTTTAGAGATGTGGTTAGACTTAATGGGTTACCCCGTACTATAGTTTTGGATAGGGATACCAAATTCCTTAGTCTTTTGGAGGACCTTATAGTCTAGATTAGAGACTAAGTTTAAATTTTCTACCACTTGTCACCCACAAACTGATGGGCAAACTAGGGTAGTAAAAAGATCCTTGTCTACATTGTTAAAGGTGACCTTGAAGGGTAATCATAAATCTTGGGATGAGTGCCTCCCTCATATAGTTTGCATATAATCGAGTAGTTCATTGAACCACTAAAATCTTTCCTTTTGAGGTTGCATATGGGTTTAATCCTTTGACAATAATGCGTACCAATTGGATCTTCTTGGGGAATATGGAGTACATATCACCTTTATCATTACTGACTTAATTCCTTTTGTTGGTGGGTATGATTATGACGAGCCCGTAGATTTGAGGACAAATCCTCTTCAAGAGGGAGAAGATGATGACTTAGGCCCAACCATAGGCCTAATCAAAGGCCTAGTCACTAGAAGCATGCTAGGGAAGACACAAGAGGGTATGGATTGTAACGTCCTAGTTGAAAATTACTTATTAAAAATAAATAAGAATATAAGATTTATAAAAAATCGCATTTATTCTAGTAATTGCCCAAAACCGCGGGAAAATTAAAACTTCAACGTCGCTTCCATAGTAATTAACCCCGCAGTGTTTAGTTATTACAAAACCAAACCATAAAAATTACAAAAGAAAATCCATAATAAAAACTGAGTAAATAGTTCCGTCGTGATCCTTACTCCGTTTCTACACATCTGCATGCTCACCTGCATCAACATTTGTTCCCATGTAACAATTTAAAATGATCATCGCCACACACACACAGATAGGGTGAACTCATTTAAATAAACCACAACAAATATAAAAAATAAATGTATATATATATATATATATATATCAAACAG
>Ga0209389_1006155_pt1 | contig 10379 bp, 7 predicted proteins | sample CowpearedBW_FD_187526 | JGI IMG/M metagenome (GOLD analysis project Ga0209389, IMG submission 187526) | Root nodule microbial communities of legume samples collected from California, USA - Cow pea red BW (SPAdes) (version 2) | ecosystem: Host-associated > Plants > Roots > Nodule | place: USA...
ATATATATATATATATATATATATATATATATATATATATATATATATATATATATATATATATATATATATATATCATGTTATAATAAAGCATATATCAAAGTTAACATGGAAGTTAAGACATCAATAGTTAAAGAAATTCATACATCAGCCCATGAATCATCTATCTTAGTATGAACTATGGTCCACATTCAATGCATAATGTAGTATCCACACTCAAAGCTTTCATGTTGCTTATTGCACTAATATATGAAATTTACGTAATTAATATATGAAGAACTAAGAAAATTTAGTTTATTCTATATAGCTTCAATGCAAACTACATACCATGGGATATATCCAATAATAATGGTATGTAGATGCATTGGATTTACCATCTAAGACATTGATGACATTAATAGCACTAAAAAGAGAATTCATTACATTTACAACATAATCATGATAAAATACATTACTTTTGTAATTAAGACATACCTTTGTATTAAAGTTTTCAATTCTTTGCTTGGCTTCTTGTGCACTCAACAAAACCACATGACAATATGGTCTATGAGACAAATAATAATCAATTGTCAATGAGACCTATTAAATAAAGATTTTAGTTAATGATTTGGCATTAGTTAGATAATAACTAAAGTGAGTGAGTTCAACTTACGCATGAAAATAAGGAGCGATGTAAATTTTTTTCTAGGATGCATCAATCAACCATTGAATGTAAATTTGAGAGTGCATTGTTCTATTCCTAGACTTTTTTGTACTTTGAGGCTCAAGGAAATCATAGATATTAGCATTTCTCGCATTGACAATTAATCCATTTAGATACATGCATTGCTACAAATTCACAAGGTTTAGGTTGATCTAACGAAACATAAGTTAAATGCAAAATATAAATTTAAGTGCACTCACATAATCCAAAGTTGAATGACTACAATGTTCAATATCTGATTACCCTGAATTATTTCAAACAAATCTGACATGTTTATATACAATGATATATCATCATTGTCAACGCTAAAGATGGTTGCATCAACGCTAATGGAATGCCATAAGGTACTTGAAACAAATTGGATGATGCCCTAATCAACTCCTTAATTGGATTAACATTTTGGTCAAGTTGGGGTTCATAGCTCGGGCTCAAAACTATAGTCTAACTCCCATACGAAAACCAGCAGTACGCGCATGACCCAGGTGCTCTTCATCCCGTTAGTTGCAAGACCAAGCCTCAAATTTCTAGGATCACTCCCAAACTGTGGATAGAGTGTATCATTTCTCTTTCATTGAGGTGAATCAGTTGTGTGTCATAACAATCCATCACTTTTTCTTCCATTTGCATGCCACACAAGGTTTTTTGCATCATTAACATTAACAAATAAACGTTTAAATCGAGGTATGATTGGTAGATACCATGTCATTCAACAATTCAGGCAATTCAATGATACTTTTATCTATCCACCCATTTCTTGCCTTGATGTTAAATAATCTTAATATTGCTAACAAACGTGTGAATCTTGTACAGTCGAGATATAAAGCTTTTTCTAAATCATCTTTCAATAAATCATACATGTGTGCGTGTTAAGAATTTTCTTCTCCAATATCCTCAACCATATCCTTCATGTGATCTTCACAATATACATTAGACTATGGAGATGGAGATACAATTGAGAGGTTTACAATTTCACTATGTTAGGTCCACGTTGTATAACTCTTTAAGAAATCATCACAAATAAAATGTTCTCTTACCAACTTAATTGGTAGTCTCTCTCGTTTAAACAATTAACACAGGATCAATAATATTTTCCATTCAAAAGTCTTCTTTTTCGTTGAGCAGATTGTAGAAATTCTTCAACATCATTATCATATACACCACTAACTCAACTAGCATTCACCCAACTTCGATCTATTTCTACACAACATAAAATCCATTGTTTATTTATGAATATCTCCCATTCATTAAAAAATATACTACTTTGCAAACTGTCAAAATCGACGACTGAAGTTCATCATAATGATTGTCATTACTCCTTCCTTTAATTTTAAAATATAATTTGGGATATTTCAATTTTTATATTGAATCTTAAATAGGAAACTAAGAAACAACCCAACTATAAAATTGATGGAAAAACACTTAAAATATGAACTTCTAAACATATTGTTGAGTGTTGAACACCCTTGGACCCAAAACCAACACGTTAACATTACTACTAATACCAAAGCACAACAATTAGATACTTGGAAAAGCAGTAATCAAATATAAATCATAATCCTGAAAATAAATTTCATGAATCACGACGTAAACAAAAAGAAAAAGAAATAAGAAAAGGCCCAAAAGTGTTAATAGGTTGAAATACTCTCTAATTTCTTATGATCTGCATTTAAGACAACCAAGGATTGTTTTGAAGAACTTGAAATATAACACTTGTAAATTTCTTAGTTGTTTTGTAATAAATTCATAATATCCTTTTGTATATATCAATATGGCAATAGTGGCCCTTACAACAAGTTGGATAGAGCAAAGCAAATAGAAACCCATGCCTTATTCAACAATAGAGTCACTAAAGTAGCTTTGAATCAAGAACAACCAAATTCAAATTTTGTATACTACATTTACTTATCCATACACGGTTTTTTTGCAAGCATTCCCTATATTATTCAATTTCTTTTCCATTTCTAAGAAGGCACTCTACCTTGTTACAAAAAATTCTATCTTATGAAAAACAAAGATGATGTACGTTACCATAAGAAGACGCATCTCAACGGAAGAGAAAGAATATGTTGGGAGGGGAGTGCCACTGTAAGGGTTTGAGAGTCTCGTTTGAAGCCCACCATAGAACAGGACCAAGAGGCACAAGTTGAGCACAATGCAGCGGTAGACTAAGAGGGTTGAGCGGCGACAATGGTACTGGCAAAAAAGCTCCTTTAGGGCGACAATGCCAGCCTAAAAAAAATGTTGTTCGGTATGAAAGAGGCACACAACAATGGTGAACGAGGCACAAGTGGAGGATCAAAAACAGGTAGAACCAGCTGCGAGAGAAAACAAAGAACCGGAACAAAAGAGAGAAATGAAAAGGCATGAGCTTTGAATAAAAACATATACTACGTCAATTCTCTCTAACAATTGATGTTGTATCATGTGTTTTTTTTAAGTTCAATTCAAATGTCATACTACATCGACTACCCGAACAACTGATGTTATATTACTTTCAGTATTTACAAAATTGTCACCGATATTTTCTTATTACATAATTTCATTAACGAGTTATAATAATAATTCATAAAAAGTATCATTTTTCATGACAAGTGTAGTTGTAATCATTATAAAATGAATTATATTTTATGACAGTTGAATATACTATCATAAAAGATACATTTTTCTTTTAAAAATTTTGTTTATTTAATCAATTTCTACTTGTATCGTAAAAAGTGCATTTTTTTCCTTCTAATTTTTATTTATTTAATCAATTATATACTTGCATAACAAATACTTTGTATACAAGAAACACTTATATGACAAAGATTTTTTAACAATACAAAACAAAGATTTTTGAACAAAAAATTTTAGTGATTTCATACATTAACTATAACAAAACTTTACTGAAATTTAATTTAAACAACTACATATAAACATGATCATTACAACAAATATTTAAAAGAAAAAAATGTCAACTATCTTGAACTTCATGTAACACCTCATTCTTTAATGGGATAAGTAATTGAGTATCTACATGCTTAAATATTTATTCAATCAATAAAAGATAAAAATAGTTAATTTTTAAATATTTAAGATATTTGAACTAATTGTATGTTATCTCTCTCTAAGAGACACTATTTTTTACGATATGAAACACCCGTATATTTATGTTGATCATAAATGTGAAAATCACTTTCCACAATTGGTTTAACATGTGCTCTTGGAAACACAAGTTAAGGAGGAAACTCTGGATCACAATTATGCAAGAAAACGTGAACATCAAACACTTGTTCAAAGATGCAATGCATTGAGAAACTATATAAACCACAACAAAGAGTGGGAAAATATGCATAAGAAAAATTAACACTAATTAACAACACTTGATTCTTCATTCAACATAAGATGGACTCCCAAAATGCAAGCTACAATGTTGGGCAAGCCAAGGGTCAAGCTCAGGTCTACCTTCAACCTCTTCTCTTTGTAGTGTGTTGATGTTCACGCATGCTCAATATTCATAAATCATTGAAAGGTTTTTGTATGATATTGCAGGAAAAGGCTAGCAACATGATGGACAAGGCTAGTGATGCTGCTCATTCTGCTCAAGATTCCATGCAACAGGTTCTTCTATTCTTTGTTTCCCAACTTTTATCTAAATCAAAGCATGTTGTAACATTCATGTTTAATCCATATTTACAATAATATTCATATTGACATTCGAATGTAAAGAGTCTTACATGGTTGTTGAATTAGAAAATAAAATGCATGATAAAAGTAAGTGTATTTTATTGTGTATAGGCTGGGCAACAAATGCAGGAAAAGGCACAAGGAGCTACTGATTCTATCAAGAGTGCTTTGAATTCAAAGAATTAAAAAGCTAAATGGATCGTTAATTATGCTTGACTTTCTTCCCTTCAAATAAACCTTGTTTTTGTTCATCTACATATTTTGTAGAAATATCATTCTTTTTTTATATTAGATGTATTCATCTTATTTCAATTTGTAGAAACATCATTCAATTTTATTTCAAATGTAACCATTTTCCTTTGATTTGGGAAACCAGATTCTTTAATGATCAAAGACTCAAAGTTTTAAATATGAATGGTTCTAAAATCTTGTAGAAAGACATTGCTAACACCAAAATGTTAGATCTAGCCATTTATAAGTACATTTTGTTGAGTTCCTTTCAACAAGCAACAAGTTTATCTATCAATTAAATTACTTCTCAGTCCTACAATTTGTTTTAAATTCTATTAGGCAAACATTTTGGAATTTTGAATGCAAAGCATTTTTTTTGGATGAATTGAAACATTTTTCACTTAATTAAAATTATGTTAAATTACTCTTTTGGTCCTTATATTTGTCAAGTAATGTCAAATTAGTTCTCTAGTTTTTCTTTGTCTCAATTTGGTCATTGTTTTTTTTAAATGATTCAATTTGGTCATTGCCATCAATTTTGACCAAACAATCTTAAAGCCAACTCCACATGTCAATTTGTGATTTTTTTATTTTTTTTATTTTTTTATTTTTGAATTTTTTTATTTTTTTCACAATTGTGTCACACATAAGTTTAAGAACTAAATTTCAAGTTTAAAACAAAACTCAAATTTAAAGTTTTGTATAAAATTTAAGTTAATTTGAAAATATCTTTAGAAATATTATTAATAGAAACGTTAATTTTAGTAAAAATATCACCATAAGATTTACAGAAAAAATAAATTGAGTCTCAATTTAAGGAGGGATAATACTGTTCTACTTTTACAAAAATTAGGACTAAATTGAAATTAAAAACAATTATAGGAAACAAATTGAATCATTTTGACACGTGGCACAATTGCGAAGTGACACGTGTAAAAAAATATTAATTAACACGTGGCATTGATTTTAACATCGTTTAGTCAAACTAACAGTAAAGACCAAATTAAATCTTTTTAAAAAAAATAAGAACTAAATTGAGATAAAAAAATAACTTGAGAACCAAATTGACATTACGTGACAAATAAAAAACCAAAAGAATAATTTAACCTTAAAATTACAATTGTAACTTAATAAAAAAGGTATTTTAATTATTTTATTCAGTTTGATTTATCTTTTTGATATAAAAAACTCAATTTAGTTTCTTATATTTCAAACTCTAACGTGAATTTTTTTTTCCATTTACACCGAAATGAGTGAGATTACACATTTGTTTCATTTTCTAAAATTAAAAAGTATAATATACTTATTATGAGTTTCTTAAAATGATAAAATAAATCAAAACTTAGAGCAATGTCAAAAGAAGTAAACTCAATCACAAGAATTATTTTGTTGTGTTAGACTAACGGTCTTTCTTGAACAGTTTAACATTAATAACCTAATATAACATATTTTTTTTGTCTAATTTTTCATGAGATACATTTATGTCTTTGTAATAATATAAGATGAGAATGTTCATTAGTTAAAAGATAACATTCAACACATCCTTCATCATAGAAGACATAAGTTCATTTTTTGTTTTTTGTAAGACTAAAATATACAAAAGTTGACTTACGAATGTCAACGAAGATTTTAACACAATAAATCAAATATTTTCTAAAAGTGTACATTAAATTTGGTATTATTAATATAAATAAATAAAGGTGTATTTTAAATTTAATATTATCAATATAAATTTTAAATTTAATATTATCAATATAAGAAAGGGATGTTAAGAATATAAGATATTTTATATATAACATGATGATCGCAAAAAAAATAAAAAATAAAAAGTTGTCGGTTAAATGCTACCTCCAATTGATAAAGATCATTTTTTATAATGATTAAAATGCACTTTTTATGTGAATTTTAAAGCTGACATAGATACAACTAACATATAAAAGTATTACTTTTCATGATAGTTGAATAACAATGATAGTTGAATAACAGTGTTATAGAAATTTCACTTTATATATTAATTTTAAAGATTTATCTGAAAAAATATTGAAATATGTCACTTCATTATAAAAAAAATTATTAAATAATGATTAGTTTTAGTGATTAAAAATATGTTTAAAGATTAATTTAGAGATTAATTTTCTAATTAAAATTAATTTAGAAATCAAATTTTTCTAACCAAAATCTTAATAACTAATGTTAGTGACCAAACTTAGAGATCAAATCATAATAGAAATTATTTTAATTGTCAAATTAAAAACCAATTTGAAACTAGAGCTGTCAAAATGGTTATAACCCGCAAACTAACACAGTTCACCACGGGTTGAGACCGGGTTGGGTTGAAAAAAAAAATTAGAAATTTCAATACGGATCAAAAATGAACCTAACCCACTAAGAACCCGACTCATTCGAATTGAACCTGTGATGAATCAGGTTAGCTCACCAACCCACTAATAAATTTTAAATATTAAATATATATATATATATAATATTAAAAAATAAAACCCTAAATCTAAATGATATTCTCTTTAATTCACCACTGCATCTTTTGTTTGTTGTTGTCATCTTCAAACTGCTGCTACCAGACTCAGCATTATTTGTTTGTTCATATTTTCACGGTTCTAACTTCTATCTCTCATCTCTCCCTTACTTTCACTTCATAATTTATTTTGAAACCTGCAAAATATTTTTAATTGGCTAAAACCCCTTTGAAAAAAACCCTTCCTAATGCATTGGTTTCTATTTTTGTGGTACCATGTGTTCGTTTCAAAGATATAAAACTATTTGTTTTCCTTCTTTTACATTTTTTTCATGTGTTCTTTTTCAATATGCAACTTGATGTAGTTGTTAGATAAGTGGCATCCAAGAATATCTTATAAGTATCTTGCACTAACCATGCTCAAACGAGTTGAATACTGGTAATTTATTGGTCCCTTATATATTGTTTTAAAGTTATGCTACTTACACTTTTGGTTGTTTGTTTATATAATTTATGTTTGCGGTAATTACAGAACAAAATGAATTTTGAAACAGTAAATGATCAATGTGTTAATGATACTTTAAATGATTCTTTGCCACCAACCGTATAAGAGATTGAAAATGAGGGTACAAATTTTGATAGAGAAAGTAAGAGACCTAGTGGAACTACTTCTAAGGTTTGGGATCATTTTACAAAAATTGGTATAAATGAAGGTAAAGAAAAGGCAAAATGTAATGCATGTGGTGCAGAATATGTTTCCGGTGGTTCAAATATAGGGACTTCAACAATGTTACGTTATTTGTCAAAGTCTACGATTATAAAGAAATTAAAAGACAATGACATGGGGAAAATGATAATTGATCATACTAGGAAATTAAGATCTAGGGAAATTGACCAAAAAGTTGTAGATGACCTTATTTCAATGGCTATTATTCAACATGGGCTTCCATATAATTTTTTGAAATGTAAGTGAATTAAATAATTGTTTGTATATCTAAATCCAGAAGTAAGAGTTCCAAGTAGGAATACAGTTGTGTCTAATATTTCAAAGAAATTTTATGAACACAAAGAGAGGGTGAAACTTGTAATGCGTAAATCTCATAGCCGAATTTGTTTGACATTTGATTGTTAGACTTCTATAAATTAAGAAGGGTTTATTTGTTTGACTGCTCATTTTGCTTATCTGAGTTGGAGGTTGTAGAAGATTATTGCCTTTTGTAAAATGGAACCTCTACATACTGGTCATGATTTGGCACAAAAAAATTTTGCTTTGTTGCTTGATTGGGGAATAGATAGGAAGATTGTTTCTATCACATTAGACAATGCTAGTGCCAATGAGGTGATGCAAAAAATTTTGCGTGAGTAATTGAATTTGCAAAATAGTTTGATATGTAATGGTAATTACTTTATTGTAAGGTATAGTGCACATGTCTTGAATATTATTAAATAAGAGGGATTAAGGGTGGCTTCTGATGCTTTACATAAGATTAGAGAGAATATCATGTAAGAGGATTGGAGGCAAAAAAAATTGCATTTAAAGAATGTGTTATTCAAGTGAGGGATATTGATACCAAAGTAGGTTTGAGAATGGATGTTGCTACTAGATGGAATTCTAGCTACCTTATGCTTGAGAGTGCAATTAGATATTGACGTGCCTTTGCAAGTTTGGCTATCCATGATACAAATTATGTTCATTGTCCATCAAATGATGAGTGGAAAAGGGCTGAAAAAATGTGTGAGTTCTTAAAGCCATTTTATGTAATGACTAATTTGATTTTAGGTTCTTCTTATCCAACTTTAAATCATTACTTCATGCAAGTTTGGAAACTTGAATGTTTGTTGCGAGAAAATGCAAAAAGTGGTGATCCGACGATTAAAGATATGTCGTTTTAATTGGTTAATAATTAAATGTATGTTATATCGTATGTTATTGCATGATCAATGTCTATTTTTGTTGAATTTTGCGTTTCTGGGAATTTTTCCAGAAACCGCCTGGCGAGTGATGAACTACCGCCAGGCGACACATGCATTTTGCCTATTTTTCTGAGTTCCTAATAGGAACCGCCTGGCGGTGAGCTTAGTGCCGCCAAGCGAAGCAAGCCCCACCACCCATTTTTCTGGGTTGATCATGAACTGCCTAGCGGTGAAGAACACCCGTCAGGCGATGCTTTTCGTTTTTATTTGATTTTCGGGTTCTGCATGTTTTGGGTTGCTTTGGTTCGGTGGAAAAGGAATTTTAAGAACATTTGGACCAAAAAGGAAGGGATTAATTGTGAAAAGTCATAGTAGTGCGATAAAATAAAATGAAATTGGCTATGAATGAATGTCAAGGTGGAAGAATTGGGGTTTTCGGAAATTGTATAACAAATTGCGTAATAAACTACAAACTTATTGGATGAATTGTGATCCTAAACCTTTGAGTGGTGAGTATTGAGTCGAAACTGAAGGAAATCGGGATGGTTGGGCTAGTTGAGGTTCGTAGGCGCAAGGGAAGGGTTGTTGTGTTCCTGGAACTGCAGGAACCGCTTGGCGGCACCGAATTGGCCGCCAGGCGCCACACCAGAGGTGCATGGTGTGTTGACTAACGAAAAACGTTGTTTTTCGTACTTTTCGGGCAACAGTAACCGTCAGGAGGTAGTTTAGTCCTGCCGAGCGCCAGTCGTCTGATTCTGGGCGCTAGGCGCCACCAATTTTTCTAGTTCGCGTAGTTTTCATAAAACTACATTTTCCGATTCGTTAACCGTTCGATTTAGGTGAAATTTTTACAGGTGGTCCACAACATGTAGTTCTTCACTTTGAACGGTGGAGATTTGATTTGGAGGTAAGTAGCTAGAGATATACATTACTTAATATTGCTGATTTTGGATTTTGTAAAATACATGAAGAAGCCCTTGATTAGTTCAAGTAACTTCTAATGAAGCATAATTGGGTTATGTGGTAATTCTGTATCAATTTGAATGTTCCTTTGGGTTAGTCAAATGTGGAGAATTTTTTTGGTGAAGGCATGTGTGTCAATATTAAATTGCATCGGTGCGTAAGATCATGTTTGAGCATGCTTGGGATGGTCTATACGACTAGGGGATGAATGCACATGTGAGATGCTATAAGGCCTAGAACATTAAAGATGACAATGCTTTTCATTAGGGGTACTCTAGAATGAGAGCAACCTGTGTGAAGTGTGCTTAAACCTGAACTAAAACCAATAATGTGCAAGTACTGGTGTAGTGATTGGTGGTACGTTTCCCTCGCCAGGCAATCTAAAAGCGGCAGCTCCTAGCGGACGTGTCCCCCGCTAGGCAATTTTGC
>Ga0209389_1006157_pt1 | contig 10376 bp, 2 predicted proteins | sample CowpearedBW_FD_187526 | JGI IMG/M metagenome (GOLD analysis project Ga0209389, IMG submission 187526) | Root nodule microbial communities of legume samples collected from California, USA - Cow pea red BW (SPAdes) (version 2) | ecosystem: Host-associated > Plants > Roots > Nodule | place: USA...
AAATGTTTGTTTATTTTATTTTTTAAATATTCAATATCCTTATTTTTTTTTCATGAATTTGAGTTAAAAAATGTTACTCGACTCATTTTTTATGAGTCGACCCGACCCACAATGATCAGTAGATTAATGGGTTAATAAATTAACTTATTAACGAATAATTTTTTTTAATTTATTTTATATATTTATTTTATTACAATAAAAATAAATTGACTTAATTTATATTTTATAATAATAAACTAATTATTGAAAAATTATTATAAAGATAATAATTAAATATTAAAATATCAATGAAAATCTAAATCTATATAATTAAAATATTAAATAATTACAACCATAAAAGTTATAAAAAACAATGTAAATTAAATGGATAAACCATTTTTGATTTAATTCAACTCAAATTCATTTAAATTTAAAAGTTAAATAAACCTAGTGAGTTGTACTACTCACTTTTAAAAATACTATATTTTTTGAACCCAACTTATCTCAAATTTATAATAAGTCAAATCCACTCAGGAATTAAAATACATTTTAATATCTATGTTCGTTGATGTTTGTTGAGATAATAGGTGGAAAGATATGACATCATCTTTTCGAAATTTATGTACACATCACGTGTATTATGTAATCGTTCCTTTGAAAACAATTATTTTATGTTAGTTTGAGACTGTGTTTTGGAATAATGTAATTATTAAAATATTTAATTACGGTTGTGAACCACAAAGGAAAGAACAAATCTACGTTCATTAAATATGGCGTAGTTATGAGGAAAATTTTAAAATTAGCATGCATTTCTTGAAGTTATGATGTCAGTGATTGACTTTTTGAGAACATTATAAATGAGATGTTATTTTTAAACATGTCTAGAAACTTATTTGCTTAATTTTGATATTAGTAATAATAGTTTATTATTTTTGAAATAATTAAAATTAAATTATGTTAAAAATTATAAAGGGTTAAAATAATTTTTCACATTTTTATAATAATATAATTTTCCTACCATAGAGGAATAAAATTTGTATACCCACTAAAATAAATTGGAATTATTTTTGGAATAAAAGATATCCAAAAATATTTTTTGATAAATTTCTCAAGAATACGAAAAGAAATATTTTTATTTTTGTATACTCAAGAATTTAACCCTAGTATTTTAGTAATCCCATTAGAATAAATATTTATTTATATAATTTAAATTTAAGCTTAAATAATTTGTTGTCTGCATAAATTTGTGAATTTTATATACAGTACCAAATCATACGTTTTTTTCTATTATTTGTCCTCTCCAAATTTGATCATTAAATAGTAAATATTAAAAGAAATAAAATATGCAAATCTTATTTAATGTAACAAACACTTGCATCACATTGATTTTTCTTCTCTCCTTAAAATAGAGTAATTAAAAAATAAATAAACAACAATTATTGAATGGACAACCAATTGCTTAAAGATGTCAACAAACAACAAAAATAAAAAACAAAAGTTAAAAATTCATGGAAGACCCAAATGGAAATACACTATTAAGGATAAAAAGACAAAATGTGAATATTTATTGGGAAAATAACAAATTAAATATGTTAGTCTTACTCAGAGCTTACATGTCACTTAATGGATAAGGAATCACTTACACTTGTCAACAATTATTTTATTGCTACCAATAAATAATTCTAAATGGTAAGGATAGACATGGATTAAAAATAATCTTAAATGGTATCATCTAACAACAATAATTATCAGCATTAGTCGAAAAATAATATTTAAAATTAATTAAAAAAATCTTAATGTTAAAGAAAATAATACAAATTGAAAAATAACAATAATCTACATATTAACGAAAATAAAATATCAAAGACTCAGAAATACTCCCAACTCCATCAAAATTATTCAAGAAAATGACACATTAACCTTAATTAAACTAACATTAATATTCAACTGAAATTAAATTGACAATATCTCGACTAATTTGAAGTAAATATATATATATATATATATATATATATATATATATATGAAAAGAATAATTCAATTTGAGAAAAAATGTACTAGAAATATTTCCAAAAAAATCTTGTTTTTTATATTAAATTTAAAAATACCTAATTTTAATTGATTATATTATTGTCATAAAATCTTGAAGATTTTATTTTTTAAATTTCTACCCAAACAGCGTCGTATTAATAAAGTATTCGTTGGAAAGAACACTTTTAGTGCTTTAAAAATTTCAAGTTGTTATGTTGAATTTTATATTTTAAAAATAACATTTCCGTGAAATAATGTTTTAAAACTATTTTTACGAGTTTTTCCATGAAACATTTTCTAGGTGAAAATATAACTTTTTGAATTAAAATAAAAAAATCGAAATATTTGAAAAGGAAAACCCATTTTTGCATTGAAACTGCCTAATATTTTAATAATTCTCTAATTTATTTTTAAGTACTAAAAGAAGTTAAATTTGCAAACTGATAGAAGAAATAACAATATTATAGCCATCCAACTTTAAAATAAAACAACAACATACAGACTTTTTTCCCCTAAATACTTAATCAATATTTATAACTTCTTTAATTTTGTTTTAATATTATATCATGTCACTTTATAATACGTATATCTTTTTATTTGGTGTCATTTAAAATTTGTGAATGTATAAATATTAAGTTAAAAAAATGAGGACGAAAGAAAAGACATTACCAAAACTAAGTGTAGAGAAAAAAAAAATCATTTCTATTTGATTTAATTTATATATAGAATAACTTTCATTTTTATTATATAATATCTTTATCTATTATAATTTAACTTTAGTGGTAATAAGTTCGCTTTTATTTACAATATTTACGTTTTAATTATTATGTTTAAGTTTACATTTTAAAAGTTCTGCATATAATAGAAATTTAGAATAAAATCTCTAGTGAAAACAAATTTATTAATCCATAAGAAGTAATATAATGTAGTTTTTCTGGTTAAAGAAATAGTAAGATTATGTCTAGAATTTTATTTGAAACTATTGATATAAGTTTGAAAAATATTATGAGAGTTCATTTATCAAAATGAAGATAATTGCCAAAAACTCTTTGGTGGAAAAGTTATTATCGTGGAAGATAATTTTAGATCAATTTTGTTTATAGTAAAAAATATCAAATGATATTGTAAACTAAGCAGTAAATTATTCCAAATTATGGAAATACTATAAAGTTATAAAACTTACACAAAATATAAGATTAAAGACTACAAAATCAAATAAGAGTGCAATAACTATAAAAGATTTGATGATTGAATAGTTAATATTGAAGATGGATACATAGATTTCAATGAAAATAGTGAAGAAAATATTAAAATACCACAAGATTTTTTAATTGAAGACAATGATTCATCCTTACATCTTTCAATAGAGTTTGTTTATCCTGATTTTTTTCATAATAGGATGAAGCTTGGAATTTTTAATGATGGTAGAATGCTTTGTCCATTTTATCTTTGGTTTTAATTTATGATTGATTTCTAGTGAAGAAGATTTTTTTTTTAAACTCAGACACAATTTGTCAATATGACAAAGACTAAGAAATTAAAATTAAATTCATATTGAATGATATTAAATGTTCATAAATTTCCAATCAAAATATAAAATTGAAAGTTGCTATATTTTAAGAAATATTGATCAAACAAACAAACTTTTGTTTTTTGTTGTAATGGTACAAGGTTATTTTAAAAAAAATATTATTTTTGTAATAGTAATTACAGAAAAAAAACATGAGTAATAAAATATTCATACCAAAAATAGTTCAAAAATTTTAAAAAATTATATGTGTGGGTTATTGACTAAAGAGTAAGGGTGAGAAAACGGGTTGGGCCCAACGGGCCAGTCCATGAGTCTATATTAAAAGAATCGGGTTGGGTTGAAGATTTCAACCCATCAGCCTTGACGGGTCAAAGTACGGACCAGTCCGTCCTGGTCCGTTGGTCCGTTTTTAAAAAAATAAAATAAAATAAAAGTATTTAAAAAGATTAATTTTTTATATTATATATTTTAAATGTATAAATAATATTTTAATTTAAATCATTAGCACCTACAAATTAAGTTTGAATTATTAGTTATAATTGAATAATTTAATAATTATTTTAACTTATTTAATTAAAAACATTAACTAATCAATTAAAATTTTAAAAAATACTTTATTTGATTAAATATGACTTTAATAATAATTTATATGTATATATAAACAAATTTAAAAAATAAAAAAATTTGAAAACAAATTAAAAAACTTAAAAAAAAAACAAAAATTGGACAGGCTAACCCGGCCCGATCCATTTTTCACGGACCTCATACGAGTCGGGCCAAAACGAGTCGGACTAGCCCGTTTTGTCACCTCTAATAAACAGTGATGTACCGATAATTCAATTTGGATTATAGTTATATATTTGAGTCTGACACATATTCGTATATGATATTTTAGGATATTTTACCGATACTTATTAATGAAATATCTTATTTATTAAACAACAATACTCTTATATGATAATAATTTATAATTTTTCATGTTGACAACTTTAATAAATATGACCTTAGTTTGGATTCATACTCTAACAATCATAAATTTATCATGTTTTTAAAGAATTATTGTACACTTTTCAATATTCATATATCACATATTGTATCATATTATTTTCAAAATAAAGATATCAGCATATTGGATACGTGTCGTATCTGATACCAGTAAGGTATTCTGGTATTCGTGCATCATATATCATAGGTGAACATTAATGTCTCTCAAAAATTTGCAAAGAGACAAATATATGATTTTAAAAAGATAATAGTTAAAGACTAAAGGATCGATCTATATAACTTGACAAACAAATTAGTTAAACATTCAAACTATTCAAATATTATTGAGTAACATTCTAGCATTTAAAAATATGAAATTGTAAACCTATATAATTAGAGGTAATAAATAATTATACAAAATTAAAAAAAATCATAAAAGTGGGTCAAATGAGTCAACTCACCTTCAACCTGGCTCGAACCCATGGTTAGTCAAATTGACTCACACAGATTGAAATTCATTCTAACATCTCAAATAGATTTCATTAACATACATATAAAATATCTAGTAATAAACTAATAATTTAGGCCTTTAGTGACCTTCCCAAGCTCATGTGCTACTAACACACCTTCGTTCACATATTAATATACAATCATCACAAAAAAAATAAAACCAACCAACACAAGGAAAAAAAATAAGGGTAAGGTAATGCATTTTAAATGAAGAGAATTAATATATAAGATATGACAACATGGAAAACAATGTTATTAACTTATATTTTAGAGGAGAAGATCCAATTGCTAGATTTACGTGTCTCAATTCTAGGTCCTACTCAATTACTCACTCATCAAAGAACATTTTATTTAAGAGCCAACCTAAAAACTCACATATTCCTCATTCAACAAAATCAACTATCCACATCAATCTCCATGACTCTATATAATCATCTCATTCAAATCTCAACCTAAATGGCTCAAATAACAAACTATTCATTTTATAATCTAGTCCAAAAACATAAACAATTCACATTCATCAAAACAAAACCTAGATTCCAGCCCTCATGGCTCAAACAAATATCAACTCAGAGTTTTTCAAACAACACAAAGAATTTAGACTCTCTTGGAAGACTAGTGTATTGAATAGACTCGTGAGACTTTGCACGTATCACACTTACTTCCAAATTACTCATATTATAATCACATCCTGAATATTTTCTTTACCAAGTCATGACAAGATTAACTTCACTGGTTCCTTAAGTACGATAATCTTTCATATCATATTGTTTGCTTTGTGAAGCCACCACCTAGATATCCTTCTATACATGAGTTAGATACTAGTAGAGTCAAAACAGTCTCACTCACGGAATTACCTTTCAAAATAAACTTTGACATACATACAATAGTCGTTATTTTCCATTGAAAATACTACCTGAACTCAAACCTCACAATATCAATCTAAACAAAGTTCACAAAATCCTATATTTTCTAACAATCATCAATTTAAATGCATTCTCACACATTAAAATAGTGTATAGGAATTACATATATCATTAATGGCATATAAAATTCATTCTCAAACTGCTCAAAAGATCAAAACACATTAAATTATTCTTATTCTAATGTAGGTTTAACTTAGAGATTTCATTTCATCATATATATTCAGTTATAATCTATTTAGAGGTAAAAGTCCAGTCATAACCCACATTCTCAGTACCACTATACATTGTTACATGATTCAACAATCCAAAACACATTTTTTTTCTTTCCTCTCTCACCATTCAACAAGTCTAACATTTAAACTTTTCTTGAGCAAATTATCCTCCAAACAGTTCTACATATCTTCAATTAGTAGATCACAAACACAATTAAGTATACTATTCCACACAAATATTTCCGCAATTAGAATACATGTATCCCATATCTGTATTCATATAATTATAAACACAAATCACATATAGGTAAAATTATTAGTTTCTCTTACCTTAAGTATATTTCCAATACTACTCTTCTCCTACACAACTTCAATGCTTAAAAAAAATATCCATATCTACAGAAAGAAGAGTCCAATTAATGATCAAAGTATATGATTTTATGATCACTAACAAACAAATATTTACCTAGAGTGTAGAAAAATCACATTCAACTGAAAAATGCTACATGAAAAAAGGAAAACAAATTATTTAAAAAAATAAATGTTAGAAATTGAACTTCCTCTATTTTAAAATCCAATCTATTCAAAATTATTCTACTCAACGGTGCTATCAAATTTTGAATTGGATCAGCATGGAGAGAAAAATTGAGAAAAAAAATTGAGAGATGAGAGTTTACGTGAGAATATGACTTAAAAAGAAAAAAAAAAATAACAAAGAAGGTGCAACCTTTTTTTCACTATTTCTTTTCCTCATCTCTCTCCTTTTAAAAAAATTATAAAATTAGTTTATTTACTTTTTTATTATAATTTTTTCTCTGTTTTCATGTTACATCTATACCCTTTCTCATTATTTTGTTGCTACTCAATTAAAGTATTATTCTATATTTAAATATCACCATTTAAAACTCATTCTCAAATATATTTCATACTTTAATAATTGAAAATCACCTTTATTAACATCTACAACAATTCACATCCAGGTAAAATCAGCACGCATGCAAAGCATTGGCATGTTTAGTTTCGAATCTTAGAAAGCCAATATTTATAACTTCTACTTCACAAAAATTATTCTTTTATCCTAGTAAGTTTCCAAACATGCATTATATGATATCTTCATTATTTTACATTTTGTTGTTGTACCCAATGCCAATACATAATTTCGTTAATATCGAGATAGCATCTAAATCCATCAAAATATTAAAACATTCTGAAACTAAATCAGTATAATAGTATTCAAGGATATTTTTTATTTATTAAACTATTTGTCTTCTTTTTGAATTTATTATCTTTTACTTGTAATTTCCATTTTATTTTTCTTTTATGAAAAAGATCAAAAGTATTTCTTCTGACTCCTTTTATTTTAATATCTTTTCGTTCCTCTTTAAAAAAAATTATAATTTTTTTATTGTGATAATTGTATTATTAGTATTATTTTTACTATTATTTTTAATCATATGTATTTATTATTTTTACTATTTCCCTTTCTATTACTATTAATTTTTATTTCATTATTAATAAATTTATTATTACAATTCATAATAATTATTATTAGTTTGTTATATAATATAATATACTTAATTATATTATATAAAATACTATAACTGATTATCCAATTATATTATTTATATAATAGAAAATAATTAATATATAGTACATAATTATTACCCTATGTTATCTAATTTTTAAATTATCTAATAAATTAAAAATGGAGAGATATTATTCATTTTTTTCCATTAAAAATTTTGAATATTATCCATAATTATATCGATAGATCTTTCCTCATGATGGATTGAGATAATATTCACCATATTCATTTATCGTCTTCATTCACGTAGAAGAAAGAAAATTTAAAAAGAGGATAACATATAAATTATGTTTTTCCAAGGATAGATCTACGATATATTATTACAGACTCATTTAGTTATACAAAGAGAATATATGAAAATATTGGTTTACCAGCATTGTTAATTAATTGAGTCTAGTGTTCTATTGCTAATAAGCTTGCATTGGGTTGAATGGTAACCGCGTCAATTTCGAATCTTACAAAGGATAGGCGCATCTCATAAATTTATCACGGTATTAATGGTTTCTTAGTTTGTAGATTTTGTTTGTGGTAAATGGTTAAATATACAGATCACACATTCCCTTAGATTTTGGTGGTCTTCTTCTCAGTGATTCAATAAATATACTAACCATTTTCTGGCAATATTGTTTTTTAATGAAAAAGTGGCTTAGCTGTCATCATGGAAAATGTAAATCAAGATTCCTCGTGCCTTAACACGCAGAAAATTATTGAGTTCATGAACACAAGACAAAAAGCTCATCATTCTCAAGGGTTGTGAAAGACTAGAAGAGACATAGTAATAGTGTTTTGTTGTTCGTCCGTTTGTATAAATTACTCCAGCAAGGACGCATGAAAAAATTAATTTTGTATTTTTGGAGGTATACATAGGGTGACGAAAAACGAACCTCAGACTAACGTTTGTGATGATGATGATGTGTGAAATTGTGATGTTCATGAATCTCTCCCCATCAACTTCTTGGTTACTAGAAAAAAGGAACCAAAAAGATTTTGCGTAAGATTGAAATAAAAATGGAGCAGAAAGAGACATGAAACATTGGTTGTGACAAAGCAGCATCCATCACAATTATCAGTTTGAGAGAGCGAGTAATGCCCCACCACTGCTGGTGGAATCAAAACGAAGCACACATATCTATCAGAATGAGTAGTCCTGTTCCCACGGTGACAAGAAAAAGCACGCCACTGTTCTATCATTGTCATCCATCACAAGTAGGACTCATCATTCAGTTCAAACTCTAGCTAAACAACACAATGCGTGCATGGAAGTATGTAACTGTAATCAGAATGAGACGGTGTCAAAGATATTTCTAATCACCAATCTTTTTGACTGTACAAAAAATTGTACTCCAATTTGTTACGGCCTCCCTGGAGAAGCCACATACAAGATGATGAGTAGTTAGGTACTAAGTTGATTTAATTCTTCAACTAGCTATGGTTCCCGTTTCAGGGTTTGATGAGATGGGTACGTACACAATTTCTATTCCATCACGACTCAATCTAAGGCCTAAGTAGTATGAATTTGGTGCAGTAGATGAAGAGTATGAGCCAAGACAGTTGTTTGTTGAGTCGTCATGAATCACTCTGACGATAAACTCAAATTATCGATGGCAATGGAGAGATCAGATTCCATCACATGATCACACTGCTTTTGTTGGGAATCGTCTTTGGTGACATTCTCTTCCTTCCCTTCTGCAGCAGCCATACAATCTTGGAATCTAAAGCAACTGATGAGGTGGTCATTTGTTAACCCCACAACCTGCATGAAGGAGTATATGACCGTGGGACCCACACCTCGGAAACCTCTTCTCACAAGGTCTTTGCTGATAACATCGGCTTTTGGTGTTTTTACAGGAACCTGTCGAGGATATCGGAATCTGCTAATTATAGGTTTGTGGTTCACAAAACTCCAAATATACTTGTCAAATGACCCGAACTCTTCTATTACCTGGCATCAGTAAAACCTGCAAAAAGTTAGTTGCAATGATAATCATAACCATGGTGCAAATTGTGCAAAATGTAATTATGACAGTTTAGTCAAAAATAAAGCATTGTAGCGTTTCATGTTTACAAAAGTATCAAGACTGATAGGTGACTAGGGACATACCAGCTAAGCATGCTGGCTGGTTAAAGAATAAAAATAATTAGGTTGCATATCATTGTTGTAAATTAGAATAAAAGCAGCTCAGGCTGTACACCGGATTAATATCATGGTTTGTCCCATATGGGTCATAGAAATTGAATAAGGGTCAGGACCACACAACCTTTATTACCTAACCTACCTGATCAACTCACCATTAAACACCAATTTAAGTCATTCAGTGTTTCAATGCATGGGGAAATGGGATGAAAAAAATAAAGTCTTCCCATTAATTTTGCAGAAAAATTTTAAGACATCTCATGGGTAATTACATGAGTTAGGATAACTATGCTGAATCACAGAAAGGAAAATTGTTTAAAAATAAAAAAGTATTTTAATTATTAATACTCTCGAAAAATAAATCAGCAAAGATGATCACTTTTATACTTTACCAATTAAATACCTTCTGTTTTCTTTTTTAAAAAAATTATTAAACTTGATTTACTTTTCAGGAATTTCTCCCAAAGATCAATTGCAGAAAATA
>Ga0209389_1006162_pt1 | contig 10374 bp, 6 predicted proteins | sample CowpearedBW_FD_187526 | JGI IMG/M metagenome (GOLD analysis project Ga0209389, IMG submission 187526) | Root nodule microbial communities of legume samples collected from California, USA - Cow pea red BW (SPAdes) (version 2) | ecosystem: Host-associated > Plants > Roots > Nodule | place: USA...
TAATAATTTATTAAATTTTTAAAAATTGACCGTTACTTTTATAAACTTTTTATAAAATCAGATGCCTTTGTTGTTCTGATATATTTCACTTTATTTTTAATAAATATAATTTTAATATATATATTTATTTAATAACATTATAATATTATCACTGCTAATAAAATATTACGTATATTTAAAAAATATACACACAGGCGCGATAGCGCCTGTGTTACGCTAGTAATATATAAATAGGATACCCTATTTTGTGTCCACAATTCATTATTCCAGTTTCACCCTTAATTATTATTTTATAAATAATTTACCTTTAATCATTATTCTAAAAACCTCTTTTGTCTTTAACAATTATTTAAAAAACATATTCATTTGTGTACATATTTATTTATTTTTTAATTTCACATTTAACAAATATTTTTAAAAATTAATTATATATTTTTTATAAATTTTAACTCAAAATTTTATGAAAATTAAAAAATGAAAACAATAAATAAAGAGGATGTTCTTTTTATTTTTCAGTTTTATCCTAAATTATTTTTTTAATTAATTATTTTATAAATAATTTACTTTTAACCGTTAGTTTAAAAACCTCTGTTGTCTTTAACCATTGTTTTAAAATCTTCTCTTATGTACATATTTTATTTTTCTAATTTTATATTTAACAACTATTTTAAAAATTTATTATATATTCTTTACTGATCTGAACCGAAACGGACCAAACTGAACTAAACCGAACTAAACCAAATTAAACCAAACCAAACCGAACCAAACCAAACCCAACCCAACCCAATCCAATCCAATCCAACTTAACCGAACCCAACCCAACTGAATTTCAGGTGTGTTGAATTTTAAAACACCTTGAAAAAAATAAGGTGAAATTTTATAGTTTCATAATTAATTAATATATACCAAATGGAAATTCTCTTTGTAATGTGCGTAAAAAATGTCACATCCAAAAATGCGAACAATAAATAAAGAGGATACTCTTTTTATTTTTTAATTTTACCATAAATTATTATTTTAAAAATTAATTATTTTATAAATAGTTTACTTTTAACCGTTAGTCTAAAAATCTCTTTTGTCTTTAACCATTGTTTTAAAAACTTCTCATATGTACATATTTTATTTTTCTAATTTTATATTTAACAACTATTTTAAATTTTTTATTAAACTGAACCGAACTGGATAGGACCGAACCAAACTGAACTAAATTGAACCGGACCAGATCGAACTGAACCAAATCGAACCGAACTGAACCAAACCAAACCAAACAAAACCAAATAAAACCGAACCGAATCGAACTGAGCTGGACTACTCTTTAGTTGTGCTGAATTTTAAAACACCTTGTAAAAAAGGACAAAATTTAAAGGAAAATTTTACACTTGCATAATTAATCTATAACAATATATAAAGAAATACCATATTTTGTGTTCACATTTTATTATTCCAGTTTTACCCTTAATTATTATTTTAAAAAGCTAATTATTTTATAAATAATTTATCTTTAATCGTTATTCTAAAACCCTATTTTTGTCTTTAACAATTATTTTACATTTTAAAAATATTTTAAAAAATTAATTATATATTATTTATAAAGAAATAAAGAAAAAAATTATAAAAATATATTAGATAAAATCTTTACTTATTCAAGTATTGTTTCAAATTTAATTTGATTTAATGTCTAGTAAACAAATTAAACAGCTCTTATATTGTTTATATTCCTATCAATAATTTTTCTTTCAATTTTTAAAGCTAAATTTTTAAAATTATTTATTTATTGTAAATTTCAATTATAGCATAAGTTATAAATTAGAAGTATTGTATGATAATTTTTTTAAAATATGTTACTCTTTTGCATTGTAAAAGTTTAAATGTTAATTAGTAATAATAAATGACAGTAAAGTGATAAATAAATTATGATGGGGGTATAAATTACATTTGTCAAGTAAAAAGATAATGGGTCACGCGCAGGGCACATGTTAAATGGTCCATCCTAAAAGATACCGTAAAATCAGAAGCTATAAATAGGGCTAAAACGTGATTTCGAATTTTTGAGAACAGATAATCGAACTAAGAAAGTAAGAGTGGAAGAGCCTGAAAGCAGCGTCTGAATCCGATGGCAAAAGAGGGAAGCGACTTTGATGAGGTAAACAACGCCGTGGAGGGCACGGGGGAGGAAGAAGAAGAGGAAGAGCACGCCGCAGCGCAGGAGGAAGATGACAATGACATGGAAGAAGAGGATGAGTATACTTTCAGGTTTGAAAACGGGATGGATCCTTTGGACTTTGTCGACAACAATGACGATTCAGGCCTTCTACCCTACGAACGATTCGAGCGTCTTGAACAGGAAGCTCTCGCTGATAAAAAGCGAAAAGCAACTGAACAATGCCACAGGTTCGTTGGTTTCTTCAGCCCTAATTAATTCCGACGCTGTTAGGTTCTGATACCATTAGGTAGTGAAATTTGAGCCTTAATATGATATAAGAGTCTTCAAGAGTCTATTATAAAGATAAGCTCAAATTATTATAATATATAAAAGGAGCAAACCTCACTTATATAAATAGGGGAGACCTCAGTTACTCAGTTAATTATCGAGCCATTGTCTTCTTAATATGATGGTATGAGAGACTAATATGTATGGTATCCATCCAAGTCATCGACATATATCCTAGAGAGATAAGGTGAAGTTATATTGTTGTATGAAGATGAGTTAAGCTTAAATTATTTCTTAATAGACTTGTTATTTATTTCCAAATGATTGCTTTATTTGTTGTATTAACTGCATTTGTGATCGGACTTTTGAATTTGTAGTTTCTGCTTTTTGTTGTCGTTGCTGTGAATTGTGCTGTTTATACTTTAGTCTGTTCTCTAGGAGTGGGTGCAACTTTGTATTGTTAATATATTGATTCAGAGCTGTGCATGTGCAACCGAGAGTGCCACAATTACGTACATGTTGAATAGAAATTGAAATATGTTAGTTGTGAAACTTATTTTTGTTGATGGCAAAGGAAAATATTGTAGATACAAGAAATTAGAGCAAAAGGATTGGAGGTTAAAAATTAAAATAAAAAACAGAAAATCCTTGAATCCCTTGTTCAATGAGATGAGCTACTGAAGATTCTTGATTGTGTTCAGGTGCTAAAAGGGTTGAACAAATTCTAAATGTATTTCACGAGGATAAATAACTCTCTGCGCTTACTTACTTTTTGGATGCTTGTTTGATCTGTGCTATTTTGTGTCACTAAATGCAGTGAAGAGCCACCTTCTAAGTTGGCTAGGGAATGTGGTATTTCCGGGTCAAAGATAGCTGAGATAATGGAAGCAATGAATTATCATGGCGTGCGCAAGAGATCAAGAAAGGTATGCTATGCAGTGCATATGCCAGTTTAGTCTACATAATATATTATGTTTGCAGTTTGTCTGGTTGTCTCTATTGGCAAGTAGGCTTTGAAAGATAAATTGGTAGTTCATCATTGTGTCAGATTGCGAAGAATATTTTATCTCTTTTTCTTTTATTTATTTTTTCTACGTAAGCAAGGGCTACCATGAAAGAAGTTGATTGCCTTCCTTTATTTTTTGTTAGTCTCCTTATGCATTTTTAGCAGTTTGCCAGTTCATAAGCAAAGGCTACACCAGAAAGAAATTGATAACTTTCCTTTAATTCTTTTATATTAAAAGGTTGATTACAAGCTTTGATCTCCAGCAATGGAGTGGATATTAGAGGAATACATTTGGTGTTATGGTTTTGGAAGAACATTTAAGATCTGTGGTAAATGCCTGTTGCATTTTTTGCTCATTGCTGTTTCTAAGCTGTTTCCATTTTTTATGCAGGTTAGCTTAGTTTATTCTGACAATTTACCCCTCTTTTTTCCATGAATTTTCTGTTCTACATGATAGCTTATCACTAGTTTAATTGTGTATACAGTTTTCTTCATATGCTTATGGTTATTTATTTCTTATCCATACAATATCCATAACCTAGAACAGATGTAGATGAGAATGTAAAAATGTAAGCACTCAGTTGCAAGTTATGTGACTACCTTCTGTTTTAAATTTTAATGTGACATGACTCTTTTAAGTATTCTCTATCTGCCTGATGCAGCCTAAAAAGAGAGGCAGGCGGAAAGGATCAAGAAATAGAACGGACCCTAAGCTAACACGGATGCTGGGTGATGCCACACTTCACTATGCATGTGGCCATTATGACAAGGTATATTATTCTGTCACATGACAGTCCTTAGCTTCTGTCACTGGAGTTTTGTATTAGTTAGTGTCACAGTTATCCAGTATATTGAGGTAGATAAGTAAGTCCCTGTACTTTGTTAGTTTATTGTTTTAGGATGGTTTTGATGGGAACGGAGAAACAAATAATGGGCCACAGGAGCACTTGGTCCAAGAAGCACAAAGTCAGCCCAAAGAATGGATTGCTTATGTCAGAAAAAATAAAGGAATTAGGAAAAGGAGGGGCTTGAGGTGAGGTGGCAGAGTTAGTTTCGGAGAGAGAGATATAGAAGGGATAATGAGCCTAGTTTTGGGGGACATGGTGATTTGGTTGGATTTTTCTGGTATATAGAAGCGTTTGCTCTCAGTAAAGGAGCTTAGCTCTGGGGCATAAGAGGGCCTGTCCTCTTATTGCATTATTTTCTGTTTTCATCCTTTAATTCCAAGAAGTTCCCCATTTCATCTTTTTTGGTGTTTGTTATTGCATCTGTGTTTTGGTTTCTGGTATATAACAGGTTTTCTGTATTAAGTACCTAAGGAGATAGGATAAATGATACTATTTCTCTCTGTCTAGGCTCTTTTTGCCTTCAGCATATAATCATCTGATGCAACCTGGGGTATTATGCGCGTCTTTGTTTGTTGGCATACCTTTTTTGGATCCATTTTTCCTAATCAACCTTTGTTTTGCTTGAAGTTTTCTTTTTTTCTTTTTGTAAGATTTAAGCAAATCCAAGTTGATCAAATTAATGTATTCACCAAAGAGATATGTGATCGGGTTAATACTGTATGTCTTGCTTTTCAGATAGATATGGTTGCCTCCAGGAGAAACTCATTAGCTGGAAGTTATATTCATGTTTATTGAAATGATCTAACACTTTCCATTTCTATTTGTCTCAAGTATGATAGATGGCATAAGATCAGGGTGTTTAGTTTTTTTATTCTTAATGCTTTTTGCATCTGTCGAGGCTTGATTTATATTATAGATTTTATCATTGCTTTAGGCTTTTTCAGAATATTTATGCATTCCTTTTCTATGTTGTTTTTTTGCAGGCTAAAGCTGTGCTGCTTGAAGTTATTAAGTTGGCACCGAATTTGGCTGATTCTTATCACACTCTTGGACTTGTCTGTAGTTCACTCCAGGATTATAAAAGAGCAATGAGTTTTTACCTAATTGCTGCTCATTTAAATCCTAAAGATGCATCTCTTTGGAAAAGGATTTTTACCTGGTCCATGTGAGATGGCTTCTTAGTTTTGTTGTCTCTGTTATTTTTTTGAAGTTATTCTTCTGGAATAATTGTGATGATGGTTAAAATTTCATCTAGTGATGTCCTTAAAATATATGACCCATGTATTCAATTTGTTGATGGACAATATGGTGCACAACTGGCTCATACTCTCTCATAAAATACCACCCTACCACCCTGCTATTTTCTTTTCATATATCATCGTAGTTTGTTACTGTTTATAATATAACTTAGTTTATGCATGCATTACTTTTAAACAATGCTGAAAGAAATAGTATGATGATTGAGTTCTGAACCTTTTCCAAATGCAGAGAACAAGGTTATATTGATCAGGCACGGCATTGTCTTTTAAAAGCAATTACAGCAGATCCCAAAGATGTTACTCTTAGAGGTCTTCTTGCAAGGCTTTATGTTGAACTTGGAGACTATCAAAAAGCTGCTGTTACATATGAGCAAGTACATCAACTCTGTCATGAGAATGTTGATCCACTGAAAACTGCAGCTAAGGTTTGTCTTTGCTTTGAGATAGCATGGACATGCATTCAATTTTGTCAATAATCCTTTGACATTAGTTGTTTTTGTTAACAATTATTTCCTATGGAAATCACGGTTTGCCTTGTGATGCTTTATAATGCATTTATCGCATCTGCTTGTATGTCGCGTGGACTGTATCTATATACTCTGACTAACATCTTTGAAATGGTAAGCAGATGTGTATAAAATATAATGTTTGAGAGGGGTAAACTTTAAATTATCTTAATATACATGCAAAAAGTATAAGGGTTGAGGAGCTGATAATATTTTTATTCAATTAAACGTTAATTGGTTGACTTTCAATGTCGAACTGAATTTATATTGCTTTCTATCAGTTGTACAAAAAATGTGGTCAAGTTGAGCATGCTGTTTGTATTCTTGAAGACTATCTTAAGAGTCAACCTGATGGAGCAAATTCGAGTGTAGTTGATCTGCTGTGTACCATATTGATGGAAACTAAGGCGCATGACAGAGGTCTGCAGTATATAAAACATGCCCAAGCTGCAAATGCATGGGAAGAGTTACCATTGAATTTGAAAATTAAGGCTGGAATTTGCCATGCTCATCTTGGAAAAATGGATATGGCTCAGGTGTGACTCATGCTTACTTATAATTGAATTAACTGTGTTTTTCTTAATCATGGTCATGGCCCCTTTTAATCTTGCTTAAACCTCATATATTAGGTTAGGTTAATTGATATTCTTTGGTGTCTTTGGATGAGTATTTAGTTTAGACTTTCTTAGTTATCTTTAATTTTATCTCTTTCATTCTGTATGCTCTTTCTTTCTTGTGTCCTAGCCAATTTATGTGTAACACACATCGTTACCTATCCACCATAATATTTCCCTCCATGTAATATATCCCATGTGAAGCTTGGGTTTTCAATGAGATTTGCACGTAACTCTTTTTTGCTGATTTCCTATTTTGTGTAGATTTTTGTCCTCTCTCCTTTAATTCTGAATAAGAAAACTTAAATTTATGGTCATCTTCTATATAATCTTTTTTCCTTATAAAAGGGCTTCTTTTCTTAAGGAAAGAAAGATCAATTTCGCAGTCTTTAAAATTGTGTACAAGTACTACTCTCTTTCTTCTCCCACCGCATTTCTGAAACACAATATATCATTATTTTTAAGTTACATTTTCCATGTTTCTCATTAGCTTAATTTCGTACAATGTTGGAGTGCAAGCAAATGTATAATACATGTAATGACAGTGTATGAATCTTTCTTTTGACTTTGCTTTCATTTTGATGTATTACTTAACATTTCAGTTGATTACTAGGTTCTCTTCAATGATTTGAAACCAGAGAATGCAAGCAAGCATGTTGACTTGGTTATTGAGGTTGCTGATTCATTGATGGGTCTTGAACATTATAACCCTGCATTGAATTATTATTTGATGTTGGAAGGAAATATTGGAAACGAAAATGTATGGTAAACTCCTGCCCATGCATGCCAATTATCATTTTAATTTTTTACCAGTAATTTGCTTTAGTAGGTGACTATTTTTGTCTTGTAATCTTATGGGGATGTATATATTGGAATCTTTAAATTTATTGTTCATATTTCTGTTAGAAATAACCATTCTTGTGTCTTTACATAATAACTCAAGCTTTAGGGGAGTTGTTTGTTCCATGATATGGTATTGGAACTTCTATGACTGAGTGGTCTAGAGTTTGATCCTTATTGACCTATCCAGTAGGCACAATTACAAGAGCTGGGTATGATAAAAATGGACATGAACACAAGAATGCAACCAATTTTAAAAATATTGGACAACACATCTATAATTTTTAAATTATAAAAGAGAATTCATGTTTCAAAAATGAGAACAAGTTATTATGAACACTATAAAATATAAAAGATTATCTGATTATTGTGCTATCTAATCAGTATTAGTATTGACTGCTTGAGTTTTTCTAATACATTTCCTCATGCCCAACGTTTCTGAAGCTAGTTGGAAGGAAATAATTGAGGAATTGTATTGTCCATCTGTATCAATTATCAAATGTAATTGTTTACTGTTTTCAATTTATTCTATTTTCTTTGGCTCTTTTCGGTTGCCCGATACTATTTATCTAGCTTAGAAATATAATTTCAGTGTATGCCTTTCGTTATCATCACTATGTTATCAGGATATTCTATATTCTTACTGAAATTCTTTCTTGCAGGGTCCTCTATATCTGAAACTTGCTAAATGTTACATGTCCTTGAAAGAAAGTTCACAAGCAATTATTTTTTTTTACAAAGGCAAGGTTTTATTTTTAAAGAGAATGGTATTTAGTTAATGATACTTTGTGAAAACCACTTCCCCTTTGTTTTTCAATATAAATGAAATATTCTATGGATCATTTCTTTTTAGTGATGAAGCTTCTGAAACGATTTTTGATTGTCAAAATCTTTAAGTTTGGGAGCATCCTTTTTTCTTGCGGGAGTAGGATTTCGCTTTAGCATCATAGAATCAAGGCAGTTCTCAAATGTATTCTTGGATTGCTTTACTTTTGAGTAAACTTTTTATGCATAACATAACTGAAGATCTAATAGCATGCATTCTTCACATATAGATCAATACACAGATTTACATTTTTCAAGTTATCTGATTTGTGAGCTTTCCCATTAGCTTCCTCATTCAAAGACAGTTACATTTTTTTGGAATGAACTTTCTGTAGTTTTTTATTTGATATTTTGTGTGCTTCTTTACTATGGAGAAACATTTTATTGTTGGTTTTCAGCTTTATTCGTTTTGGAAGAAGCATGCTAAAATTTTGTGGCACTAATTTATGTAATTGTCTTGTGAGATTGGTGCATTCGTTGGAAATAATTACATCTTTAAGAGTGTCTTTCACCCTATATTTGATTTGGAATAGGATTTTTTGTAGCTTCGCTCTACTGATTTGCTCATGGATGTCACAATGAGTTTCTGTTTCAGGTTTTGCATAGAAATTGAAGATGCTTCATTCTTGATTTTATCCTTTCACTGTTTTTTTTTCTTGAGGTTATCTTATCTCCTTTCCTTTATTCCACATTTTTTTATCTTCTTTTTGTCTATCTAAATACTATAATTAAAACTATTGAATTATTGCTTGAAATTTTGAAACCATGGTTTTATGCTGTTAATGGGAGAAAAAGGGAAGTCTGTCAAATTCAAAATGCTTTGTATCACATCTTGTTCTGGCTTGGTGCTGAGACCTCATGGTTGACATCAGTTATAAGAGCATATTTTAGGCTTGTATTATTACGCTAGTGCATGTAGATCCAGTGACAGTGAAACAACACTCTGCTGTTACTTCCTGATGATTGTTCTGCTGTGAAGTATTCATACTCCCTGGTTGCTAAACAAGATTTTGTTTCAGCCCTTGAAATACTACAAGATGACGTTGATGCACGGATAACTCTGGCTTCCCTTCTGCTTGAAGAGGGAAAAGAAGATGAAGCAATTTCCTTGTTGTCTCCTCCAAATGATTCTGGTATTTCGAACATGTTTTCTTTCTCTACAATTGAAGTTCTTGGATGGAGATTTTAATGTGAAAAACTTGCAGACTCTGGTGAAGCTAATCCTGAAAAGTCAAATGGATGGTGGGTTGATATAAGAATAAAACTGAAACTCTGCAACATTTATTGGAATAGAGGGACACTTGGTGATTTTGTGGATACAATTTTCCCTTTGGTTCGTGAATCATTGTATGTTGCAACTCTTCGACAGAAGGTAATATTAGAGAAGCCAAATTTTCACCTCTTTGGCACACAGTCAAATACAGATTGGTTTGGTAGATGCTCTTGGACGCCTATGTAGGCATGCCTGCTACTTGCTTCAGAATGTTAACATGTTGATAAACTACATTATTTCAAATAGATCTTAAGATTTATTTGAATTTTCAAAAGACATTATTGCTGTAGGGTAAATCAAAAAGGCGACTCACCAAAAGAGATCTGGTCGAAAGGGTTAGGATACTAGATGGTCCAGAAAAAGATAATGTATTTCGAGGATTCAGGCCAGTAGCTGCAGCATCTGATCGGTATGTGTTTGTGTTGTTTTGTATATACGTTATTTCTAACTCGACTGTGTCATGTTCAATCAGATGCATTACCATTATGGGTGATCTGTCATAATTGTGTTTAGTATGAAATTTATTAGAGAAATTGTTAGTGCTGACTCTTGAAGGTGATTGAGGGATATATTCTTTGGATGGATTGTTGTTGATCTGTTTAGTTGTTAATTGATTGATGACCATTTTTCTGTATATCCCCTTCTGCCAATTTCCTCTAATTTTTCGTGGAGTTTGGTGTTGCACAATGTTGGGAAGCCATTTTGTTATCGTCACCTTAATAATTGTTTGAGCCACTCTTAGTGTCATGTGTTGGGACTTCAAGATCGAAAA
>Ga0209389_1006167_pt1 | contig 10373 bp, 6 predicted proteins | sample CowpearedBW_FD_187526 | JGI IMG/M metagenome (GOLD analysis project Ga0209389, IMG submission 187526) | Root nodule microbial communities of legume samples collected from California, USA - Cow pea red BW (SPAdes) (version 2) | ecosystem: Host-associated > Plants > Roots > Nodule | place: USA...
AAATGACGGTGCAGAAAAAAAAAAAACAAGACAATGTTTTCAATTTCTAGAAGAATAGAATTTCCCAAAAAAGAGAGCAAAACAACTTTTTTTTCCTCTTTTTTCTCTATCTTCTAACCGAATTCTTATACCCTCTCAACACTCAAACTCACGTAATTTTGAGCAAGTAAACTTCAAACGCGTGCTTCTCCTGAGATCATTCACTAAAAGGTTATATGCCATGTTCGTCCTTTATTGATCAACCACAATTTCGGGTCCAACCTCATTTTCATCAATTACAATTCTTCCTCATTTAAAATCAACATTGTCCTTAAGGTTGAAAGATGGATATTGAAAGATGGATATGCTGTGATAAATGATTTCTTATCTTCCCATGTGACTGTAGACTCATCAAGACCTTCCCATTGAATTAACAATTGTTGGACCTATTTTTGGCCTTGAAGTATAACATAATCTTGCAAGATAGTGTTTGGCTGCATGATTGGAGCTTGTTCATTAAAAGTCAATGGTAAAGGAACATAAGGTTCAATATGATCTCCATATCAAAGTTTGAGTTGTGACTCATGAAACACAAGGTGGATCTTGGTTGAGAGAGGCAATAATAACTTGTATGCAACAACATTGATTCTCTCTATTACAAGAAAAGGGCCAAAGTACCTCAAACTTAACTTTTGATTTTGCTCAAAACAACAATGTGTTGCCTATAAGGTTGAAGTTTCACCAGAACCATATCACCAATAGCAAACTCTTTGTGATGTCTCTTCACATCAGTATATTTCTTCATCACTTATTGAGCTTAATATAAATTACTCTTCAACTTGAATAAGGTAGCATCCATGAGCATGAGCTGATCTTGTAGAATCGTTGTAGAATCTTGAACATTATAATATATCACATCAGTTTCAGGGGGTCTCGCCCATAAACTACTCAAAAGGGAGTCATACCAATACTAGTATGATAAGTTGTGTTGTACCAATATTTAGCCATGGCAACCACTTATACCACTTCTTAGGACTATCAAAAGTAAAGCATCATAGATAAATTTCAAAACATTTATTGCCAACTTTTGATTGACCATCCAATTGGGGATGGCAAGCCATAGTCATGTTTAGAGATGTGCCACTCAATTTAAACAATTGTTTCCAAAATTGACCTTGCCAATGAAACTAGGTTGTAACTCGAGTTAATGTCTTAGTATAACCTACATGGCCACCCATTAAAGAACTGTGACATTCGTGTACTATTTGTTGTTGGAGAGAGGGATCATCAAGAAGAACCAATATACTCTTCCAATATAAGAGACCATCATAGACCATGTAATGAGGATCATGGGGCTGATTTGTCAAACATAACTTGATGACTTTTTGCAATTTATCATCAGTATGCAGAGCCTGTTTGATTTTGGGGACAATATGAAAGTGCGATTGAGACCATGTCATGTAAGAAGACTGAGATAAAGAATCAACAAGAATGTTGTCTTTATTAGGTTTATACTCAATAGTAAAATCATAGCCAAGTAATTTATGAAGCCATGTTTGCTGCTCAGGGGTTTGTAGGGCATGGTTAGTTAAACTTCTCAAACCTTTTTTATCTGTTTTAATCATAAGTTTGTGTCCCAGCAAATAGTTTCAAAATTTAGCAATGGCCTTAGTGATTGCGTAAAATTCTTTGGTGTATGTTAACTTCTTCTACAAACTAGGAGTTAATTTCTTAGAGAAAAAGCCAATAGGGTGATTATCTTGTCCCAATACAACCCCTATGCCCAAACCAGAAGCATTGGTCTCCAATGTGAAAAGTTTAATGAAATCTAGTAATGCTAAAACAAAAGCTTGTATCATCGCTAATTTAAGTTAATCAAACTCGTTTAAGGCCATATTGCTCCACCAAAAGTTATCCTTTTTTAACACATCATTCACCGGTGCAGTGATAGACACATAACTACGAATAAATCTTCTATAGTAACTAGTGAGGCCCAAAAACCCTCGAAGTTGTTTGATAATAGTAGGGAGTGGTCACTCTAATCTAACTTTCTATTTCTCCATGGACACCCTAGATCTCGAAATCGAATGGCCCAAGTAATCAACATTTTGCAACCCAAATGAACACTTAGAGAGTCGAGCATATAGTTGATCTTGAAGCAATATCTATAGTATAATTTCCAAGTGTTGTAAATGAGAATTCCAAGAAGGGTTATATACGAGGAGATCTTTAAAAATAAACAGCACAAACTTCCTCAATAATCCACTAAACACATCATTCATCAAACATTGAAATGTGGTAGGTGCATTGGACAAGTCAAATGGCATTTCGAGCCATTTGTAGAGGCCTTGGTAAGTTCGAAATGCTATTTTATATTTGTCCTCCTCTTTCATCAGGATTTGATGATATCCTGATCTAAGATCCAATTTAGAGAAAAATTGTGCTTCATGTAATTCTTCAATTAACTTGTTCACTATAAGAATAGGAAAGCTATCCTTAATAGTGATGGCATTTAGAGCCCTTTGATAAGTGAAAAACCTCCATGTGCCATATTTATTTTTAACTAAAATTATTCGGAGAAGAAAAAGGGTTGGTGTTGGGAACAATCAGGCCCTTCTACAACATATCTTGAATCATTTTCTCAATCTGCACCTTCTGACTATGGGGGTATCAATAAGGTTTGACTATGACCAGTTTGGTGCGCCACATCCAGGGAATATTATGATTTTGAGATCAATTCAGAGGTAACCCTTTTGGGACAGCAAAAACTTGTTTGTATGTCTACAACAATATGGATAAATCTGGTGTCATGTCCTAAGGTATCTCAACCTAATCATCGCGAGGACCAACTTGAAGGCCAACCTGTAATGTAAAGAGCTCACCAATGGCGTTAATATGGGACATCTTTCTTAAATGATAGAACTGTGCAGGGCTGGCTGTCGTTGATTTTTCACCATGGAAAGTCACAAATTGCTTGTCCAAATAAAATTTCAGTGTCAAAGTACTATAATCAGAGATGTGGGGACCCATAGGGGCTAGCCAAGAAGCCCAAAGAACTAAATCAAAACCAGTCACAGACAATAAATAAGCGAACAATTGGAGGGAATGTCCTTGAATCACAACTTCCAAAGTGTTGACTAATCCTTCAACAATTAAAGAGTGGCCATTTCCAACCAAAACATGAAAATTATGGACTTGCTCAATAGGTAATTTAAGGAAAGTGAACATAATAATTAAGTAGTGCCTCTACTGTAACACCCTGTACACAATTAGCTAATGCAGTAAAGTGAACATAATAATCTTGGATAGACCCAATTTGCATCAACTTAAACAAATCAAATCTAGGAAACTCACACGGTGAAGGTGTGAAAACAAACATTGTAGTCAATATTACGAGATTCCATCATCTCCAAAATCTTTTTGACGTTGTTGGGTAGGTATTTAAGACATGTGTTGTCAGCCATAGGGAAAGATGAAAGCACCAAATGTTATGGATAAAAAAATAATACTAGCGAAAATATAGTTATGAATAAGAAAGGCAAAGTTATTCAACAAGGCTGGTATTAGTCATGCCAAAAGTCATCATATTCCTCCATGATACATGAATAGAAAATGACGGTGCAGAAAAAAACAACAACAAGAGAATGTTTTCAATTTCCAAAAGAACAAAATTTCCTGAAAGAGATAGTAGAGTAGCTTTTTTTTCCTCCCTTTTCTCTGTCCTCTAACCAAATTCTCTTGATCTCATTCTCTAGAGGGTTATGTGCCACGTATTCAGGGTTCCTCCTTTGTTGATCAACCATAATTTCAGGTCCCACCCCTTTTTCATTCATTACATAGAATTTCACTCAAAGCTTCTTCAAACATCTTATCATGAACATTTATAATTTATAACTAGATACCAATGTAAGAGATACATAGCACTAGCAACAACTTTTGTTTAACATTCTCTTGACATTTGTTTAGCCTTTAACATTTTGCCATGTATATGATGGTACTATTTTTCCTTTTGAAAATTTCATTGTGATGAGGAGTATATTTAGTTGTTAGTTGATGAAGGATTCCATGTTGGTTGAATAAGTTTGTGCAATCAATGTATAACCTCTGTTTATTTTTAAAGATTTAATTATGCAATCACTTTATTTCTCCACAAATTCCTAAAATGTTTTGAAGGCATCTAAAACTTATGATTTAAGCTTCAAGAAATACTATCGTGTATCTTTGCTAAAACAATTAATAAAGATAATAAAATACTTGATGGGTCTTTTGAGGGAGGATTCATAAGGGAGACACAACACCTCACACATAAGGGATTGACACAACCTCCTTTAAAATCTGGTGATATATTGTTGATGATAGTGAAAAGCTATTGTACTTTGCTTTTCTGGTTTATTCTAAGCTAGAGAGTTGAAAATAAGATATTGATATTAGAGAATGGAGAGATGTTATGATAGAACAATTATAGGCAATTGTGTAAACACTTGGGAGCTGGTTGATCTCCCTCAAAATAAACATCCTTGGTCTAGAATTTTTACAAATTCCCATGGAATACTACATCAAAAGAAGTATACATGTGAAATTTTGAAAAAAAATCAATAAGCTGAATTGCAACACAACACCTATACAAGTTGTGGTAAATCTGAAATTGACAAAGGAATTGGATAAAAAGGCAATAGATGCAACCTTGTTTAAGCAAATTGTTGCATCTCCTGGGTATCTTTGCAATAGTAAGTCTAATATCAATTATGGAATTGGTATAATTAGCATATTTGTGAACAATCCTAGAATATCTCATTTGATTTTTGCTAAGCATATCCTAAGATATCTAAGAGGAACATTGGATCTCGACAAATTTTTCCTAGAAGAAGCTTAATATTATCGGCTAGAAAATGGACTTATTTTGGATGCTTGGTCTGATTTAGACTAGTGTGGAGACAAGGTGGAGAGAAAAAGTACTTTTGGCTACCTTTTCAAGTACATGAATGCACAAATTTCTTGGTGTTCAAAAAAGCAAATTATAGTACCACTTTCTTCATGTAAAGTGGAGTACATTGTAGTAGTAAAAGCAACATGTTAATGTTTATGGTTAGAAACCTTACTTTAAGATTTGAAATTGAAATTGAAATATAAGAAGCCAATGTAGTTGTTTGTTAATAACAAATTTGCCATCAGTATCTCTTAGAAACATGTTTTCCATGGTAAGAGAAAATATATTGAAACAAATTTTCATTTTCTCATAGATCAAGTGAGTTAAGGAAGGTGGAGCTTATGTATTGCAACATTGAAGATCAAATTGTTGACGTCTTCACCAAATCCCATAAACATTTAAGATTAGAGAAGCTAACATTTATGAGGCTAAGATTTGTAGATTCTTTGATTAAGGGGGAATGTTGTAAATAACCAAAAATTTATGTAACTGTTTTTAGCTATTTTCTTTAACTATCATATGGTACATATTATAACATTCTAGATGTACTTTAGTTTAATTGCTAATGAGAAAACCTCCTCTTGTTTTCTCTACATATTTTTAAAACTGACGTAATATTTTTAATAGAAAACAAATATAATGAAAAAATGATACTTAAAACTGACATAATTATCATTATATTATGATATTTTTAATTGTCAATACTATAATTAATTCTTAGATAAATTACATCATTATCAAGTGTCATAATTTTAATATTTTTAATTATTTAATTATTTATTATTTTTCACCTACATTCATACTTTCATAATTTAGTAAAATTTATTTTTTATGATAGTTTAAAATATATAAAAAATTACTATAAAAAAAGAAATTAATAGACTAAATTATTTTATTATTAACATAACATAATTACACCAAAGTACCAAAATATTCAATCATCCAAAAAAAAAGACAACATTAAAATTTCATAAGACAATTATAAAATTGTTTTGCTTCCACCACTTGATCTTAGTATATTGTGTGGAGATTGCACACCACTTCCAACATTCGATGCCTACAATAAACAAAGAATATAAGTATATATGAGTATGTGAAATTCAAATAAATTAAGAGATCCTTACAAGGGAAAAGGTGTTCTATCCTCAAAACAATAAAATGAAATAATTAACTAAAATAATTAACAAACCAAAGTATTCATTCAAAGCAAATATAAAATAAAAGAGAAAACACACACTATACCTTCCTTTGGGGCCATAGCTTTTGCTTAGGCTATTCTTTGTCTGAATGTATGAATCATCTCCTCAACCTATATAACAAAAAAAGTTCAGAATTATGTAAGTGACTTCCCTTTCAAAAATGACAAAGCTAATGAAAATGGCTTGAAATAGATATAAAACATGTAACACAAATCGAAGGAAAAAGTTTTATAAATTAGTGTATGTGCTTAACTTTTAATAGATGCATTTTCCAAATAAAAAAGACATCTCTGCCTTGGCCGTGGCTGCATCTAGATGAAGGAGAACGTGATGAACTAGCATTATTTCTCTTCGTAACCAGTGAATCATTATGAATAAATGGATCATGCATTATTAACGAACCCACTCCACAGTAGTCTTGTGCATGCCATTGCCTTCACTTTTGGAAAAAAGCTTATAAACGATTCTATGGCAGCTGCACAACAAACAAAAAAACCATCAAAACAATTATACTATATACAATTATGATTGATTGAAAAAATGGCAACACCAAGAGCCGTATTCTTTTGGCTTTTTTCTTTTCTTAAAGCATCATTGTCATTGTTGTTATTTGCTTTGTTTATTTAGTATATAACCTCCTTTCACATTGCACAAAGACAAATGCACCAATCAATATTGGTTCCCCTGTTTTGCTCCAGAAAGGATAGCTAAGTAATGAGCACCAACACCAATTAATATTGAGTAACCTAGGTAATAATTAAATTAGGAGTGTTTTTGCAAAACCTTTCAAACTCCATTGAACATGAATCCATAACACAAGCAATTATTAGATGACTCACCTCAATAATATGATCCCAATTTGCCACCACCTATATAACTGGTACCACCACCTAGATACACTAACGAGTATGAGCTGCCACCAACCTGCAGCGTGGGAAAAAAAATAAAAGAATCACATCTAGAACACCCAATAGAATTTAACAATAAAACTCGTCAACTTCGTTTTCCCAATACTTATTTACACCTTGCCAACTCCCTATATCCTGTTAAGTTTAACAAGGAACACATCCTGACTTCATCAATATTCACAATCACACTAGCCTTTAAATTATATTTTGAAATAATAACTATAACAAGTAAGATAAAAATACCTTGGGGACAGTGAAGCTCTCTTTGACTGAGGGGGGAGACCGACCACGCCTAACTATCGTTACTACTGCTTCAGCGAGACTGTACAATAAAAAAAATTAAACTGTCGTTACTGTTGCTTCAGCGAGACTGTACGATAAAAAAATAAAAAAAGTAACATTATATCACAGCACACAACTCATAAAACAAAAAAAGAAAAAAGAAAACCTAAGAGACCCTTAACCCCGCAAAATCAAGATTTACATAATCACCACAAGCACATTGCAACCAAATTTGATGCAGCATACACATATACAAGCATCGACCATGATTTGAAGTAGGAGGGGATGGTGAGCAAGAGGAAAGGATGGCGACTGAACTAGAGGGAGAGCGATGACCTCGCCCAAGTTTCACCATTGTTGCAAAGAGGAAGGAGGAAACCCACTATAAACCTTAGCTCCTTCGAACCAATCTTGTCAAGTCTGATGGCAAAGCGTTTAGCCTCTAAGGGCCTTTTGCACCATCACAATTTTGGTGTTGAAAGCATCACCTTCTGCGCAACGCGACTTTTCCCGATTGAGCCAACAACGAAATCACTTTCATGGAATTGGAAGAACTTTTTGGCAAGAGAAACTGTAACACTGACATTGCATTAGGAGGATGGTGAGAGTGGGAGCAGAGAGTGAAGGAAAGGAGAAACCCTTCATTTCAAGACCCTAAATTAAACCCTAAGTGATAAAGAGAATGAGAGAGGGTAATGGGCGAAATTTGAAAATACGGGCGTGAGGAAGTTAAAAAATATCAAGTGAGAGGGAAAGTGAAAATTGAGAAAGAGTAAAAATAAAATATTGAGATATACTAAAAAATGACAGTTAAAAACTTCATGTTTTGCGTCTAAAACATGACAGTTAAAAAAATGACAATTACAACTGTCATATTTTACATGTAAAATGTGACAGTTTTCCAAATATCGTATTATACAGTAAAAAGTGATGGTTTTAAACAACCGTCACATTAAAAATGTCACAATTTACATGTTTTTTTGTAGTGCTTGTGTATACATTATATGTGTGATCGACAATGGTTGTGTGTATACTATGTTGTGGTCGAATAATACTTACTACCACAACACGTTGGAATCTTAACTATACATAAGTATGCATTTAGAATCTCCTATAACTTATTTGCTTTTCATGTTTCATCCTTAGTTGGCAAGTTTCTCCCCTACATTATTGAAAATATTTACGACAAGTTAACTAAAAACATATTCTTTCTTTGATAAAAAGTTCACTCAAGTATCCAAAATGCATATGTAACAAGAATCATCATTTAGTATGATAAAACTTAAACTATTATACTTCTCATGTTGACTTTTCAAAAGGAATATCTTTGAGTCATTTTTACTTTAGTAACAAACCTCTACTTCTTGTCAATTATCAATTATTGTGAAATTCTATGGTAAATCTCCTTTTGTAGGTTTTTTCCTAAAAAAAAACTACAACTAAAAAAGAAAATAACTTCTTATTTCCACATATATGGTTACTACAAGTAATACCAAAGGTTTTCATATTCTAAAAAAAAATGTTCTCTTGTCAAAAATAAATTTTATGGGTTGTTCAAGTTCTCATGGATATTTGGATACTATTTTTCTACAATGTTAACCTATTGCTAAATTCTACGATGTACTACTTTGTTGACAAACTTTTCACAATGAAAGCCATTATTACTCTCTTGATAAAATTTGTCTCTTCTAAAGCAAACCAAGAATTATTATCAATTTTTCCTTTAGCTAGTGACATGAAATTATCGTCTCTCAATTGATTGAAATTACCACATCATTTTCTTTTCAAATTACCAATATCTCTTCCTTTAAAATTTTCTCTTCCTTTGTCATTAAATTCATTATGAACTCTACCTTTTTACCTTAGTTATATTATGTTATGTTGTTAAAATTCATATAATTCTTCAATACTCACTACTAAAATTTTGATTTTTAACGTCAGTTAACAGTGTGGTTTACCGCCACTATTTTTATTTCCGTCGGTTAATCAACCGACATAGAATTTAGCGCCACAAAAGTCTCATAACGTCGATTTAATACAACCGCCGGAATAATCGTCGTTAAGATTATTAAAGTCAGTTTTAACTGCCACTAAATTTTAAGAAAGAAGTCATCTAATATTTAGTGGCAGTTATAACCGCCAGTAAAATCCTAACTATTTAAAAAAAATCTAATATTTAACGGCAGTTGTAACTGCCAGCAAAATCAAAATTAAAAAAAAATTATATAATATTTAGCGGCAGTTATAACCGTCAGCAAAATTATAATTATTTTTTAAAAAATTAATCTAATATTTAGGGCCAGTTATAACCACTGCCATTAAAATTATATTTAAAAAAACATTTAATATTTAGATGTAGCTATAATCTACAAAGCTAGGGTAATATGCAAAATATATAGGTAATCAGATAAGGAAAACTTCACTGAATGTGGCAACACTGCAATAGCCACTCATAACCAACCAGAGATTGTCTAGCTCTCATCCTCCCCCACCCCAATCTTCCTAACAAAAATTCCACTTTGACCCTTTATCCATGTAGAAGTGGTTAACAAATGGTGAAAACAATAATTATCAAGCCAAATCTTTGTATAGGAAAGCCATGAGGACAAAGCATGTGACAGAGAAGTATACCATACAGAATCGCTCATTGACATTAAAAAACATTCTTTTCTGAAAATTACGAAGCCTGCCTACAGATACTTCTTAGCAATAAATAATGAGATCCAACAACCAGTAATAATTCAACTACAATTAACGTAATATGGTAACTTTTAAAAAGGAATTAAAATATTCATCAATTACATAAATGTGTAAAAGGTGTAATACAAATATTGAGATCCTAACCAGTATCTGCGAAGCACATATTTCCCACAAATCTTGAGGTTCCTAATTGAACTATTATCATCTTCCTGCTTAGTTGACCAAAAAACTATTGGGTACAAATCATCGAAGCTCGCATGAAATTCAGCAGTACGCTTCCGACATCTGAAAAGAAATCTAGAACATGAAAATTTTGACATTAAATACTGAGCAAAGAAAGGATCATGCATATTAGTAAAAGCTTTGTCTTACCTCCTA
>Ga0209389_1006170_pt1 | contig 10371 bp, 5 predicted proteins | sample CowpearedBW_FD_187526 | JGI IMG/M metagenome (GOLD analysis project Ga0209389, IMG submission 187526) | Root nodule microbial communities of legume samples collected from California, USA - Cow pea red BW (SPAdes) (version 2) | ecosystem: Host-associated > Plants > Roots > Nodule | place: USA...
TGGGTTTTTTTTTTTTCTGTTAGATTCTTTATCTCCTTGAGCATAATGCTAACAAGATATTTATGTTATTTTTCAAACTTGAGTTTCTTTTTTGTTGGAACCCAGGCTTTATATTTTTAGTGGTTTTCTAATGTGTGTTATTTATGTGGGTGTAATGATATGTGCAGTTACTTAAAAATAATTGTAACTTTATACAAGATTCTTATAAAATCACACGTATCTGAAGAAGATTTGCCTAATTTTTTTAACAGATCATGTTAGATTTTACAAATCATATGTCGGGATATTCGGTAATAATAAGCTTCTTATAAAATCTATTATATTGATATTTCTTAATAGTTTTGGATAACAAATATAATTAATCATATTATTGGTAAGTACAACCAAATTCAATCTAACAAATCAAAAATGGAAAGTAGTCAACTTGACCTAGTTTAAAACTCTTAGAAATATATTTCTTGATCTGACTCATTAGCCCATCAAGTTAGACTAAAAGTTTTCTGTTTTTTTAATATATATTGATATAAATTTTAAAATAAAATTAGACAAACAATATTTCCGACTAAACGAGTCTGGTGAATTTCAAACTAGCATTATTTTTTACACATTTTGACCTGTTTGTTTTGTTAGACTAGACCAAATCGATTCAAATATTTGAAGTCAAATTTTAGAAATCATGCCGTCAAACTATTGAATATACCAAACTAGACAACTTCACTTTCAATAAGCGTGCCAGTGGGGGAGTTTTATTATGCATGAGGGGTCTTCTCCCATTTTTTTTTCATATATATAAATTAATATCCTAATAAAAATTATTTAAAATTTAATGTATTTGGGATTTCCAAAATTTGTGTACATGACACTCTTAAAATATTTTCTAAAGATATGCTATTGGTGTTAATTCACAGGGGCAGCATCTCTGTGGTCTCCGCCTCACAAATATCTTCTGCAAACGTGTGGATTCTCTCACTGAGATTTCCACATTGTTATTGTCTAAAATTTGTACTCATTTCTCTATAATCATGTACAATTGAATAAGATGAATGGCTACTACAGAAACAAATCTCAGATGAATGGCTACTACAGAAACAAATCTCAGACCCAACTACTGCCGTAATGATAGAAAGCATTAATGCAGTTACAGTCACATCACACAATAATCCACGTGTATTATTCTGTGTTAAAGACATTTTTCTTAACTTGGGAAAGATCACTGTATACAATTTCAGTAGTTTTTGCTCATCGATTCTTATTGCATGTTTTTTGTATTTGAATAAGTCATAACGGTTATTATTGTACATGTAATGGCAAAAATCATATTAAGAGACACACTACATTGTAAGAATATCTTTACAGACATGATGTTTTCTCTATTCACTTTGCTTTACTTTTGAAGATTACCTTGTGGTTGGATCAAAGCCTTCACTCTGACTTAATAGAGTTAAGCTAGTGTTCAAACACTTTCAATTTTCTTTCGGAGACAAAGGACTATACATAAGTAATTAGAATGAAGATGTAATGAGGAGCTGAGCATTCATTTAAAGGAGATGAGAGAAGAGCTTCAAATAAAACTGCGACAGCAGATTAAAGGAAGTTGTAACACAAGAATCAACCTTGGCATTGAAAGCAACATAATGTATCTGAACTCATTGAAATGCATGATCTGAATGCATTATTCTTTTGAAGAGCGTCTCACGGACATTATTCAAAACACTCACTTCATCCAAGTAAATAATTATGTATGGGCAAAACGAACAGAAATACGCTTCAGGATTGGGCTCCTGCAAGAAGGACAATCTTGCATACCTTGTTTCTCATGGAGCTCATTGCAGGTTGTGCAAACAACCTGATGAGCACATGGGAGGAATACAACAGACATCTCTTCAGAGAGACACATCACACATTCTCTTTCTCGTTTAACACCCCCGGTCAAAGAGTACTCATTTAAGCCTGTAGCAAGTTCTGAGATAAAAGTGGCCCTTGATTCTTCCAGAACAGAGCCATTTTCCATGTCCACACGGCTGCTGGCATAGTTTCCGTCAATTCCCCTTCTCAGTGCAGCAATTTTGGAAGAGTCAGTCTTCTGTCTCAGTTGTGCAATTTCTTTTTCAAGTTTCTGGATGTCATCTCTGTACCTCTGCAGATTCTCCTCTGCTTTCAGTTTGATCATATCCTCTTTTGATTTTGCTGACTCTTCAATTTGTTCCCTTTCTTTTCTTATAGAACTGGCCTGTGAAAGGAGTTCTTCTTTTGCCTTTGCTACCTGCTGCCACCTAGCCTGTGATATTTTCCTTTACAATGAGAAAATACTCGGTAACAAAACTAATTTGGCATTTACACATTGAATAAGATGGCAACTGCAGAATCTCACAAGTGATGTATGTGTAGCAAACTGTACTCACGTTTCACTTCTGTAAAACAATATTTACACTTTTGTGGTTCAGGTGTCGGTACTTTAAAGTCTTGCAACCACAAGATGAATAGAACCTTCAAAGTATGAATCAAACAAGATGCACCAGGACAGAAAAAAGGATGATAGACCATATGCTTTAATTTCTTGGTGACGGACGGAAGGCAGTTCAATTCTTGACCCTTTAGACGGTAAAAAGAGGCTAGTACCTTGTCATCTAACACCATGGAAAGGGGAAAACACTTTGATTCATTTAACATAAATTGCACTGCCCACCCACTCCCATTCTAATGAAAAATAGTTAAACCATGCATAGAAACAAACCACAAATAAAATGTCAATGTGTCAATCCAAATTTAATTGATACAATCCTGTGCATAAAATGAGAGTTGCGAAATTTTGAAATTTCGGATCATTGCTCCCTAACCACAGTTTCTGACATTTCACGGACATTGCTCTTTTTATATTGAAGAGAACATGAAAGCATAACATGAGAGCAAATTACAAGCCGAACCATGTACGTTAGCATAGACATCAGGTGAACATTTACAAGATAGAAAGCACAAGAAAAAGTAGTTAGAATATGCTTGAAATAGTATACCTCAACTTGATCCTGTTGTGCTTTAGCTTGCCCTAATTCCTGCTGAAACTGAGCTAATTTGTGTTTTTCAGCCATTAGCTCCTCCTGGAACAAGGATTTCTGCTTTTCCCATGATTGAAACTTCATTTGGGTCTTCTTTTCCCTCCTTGAGACCTCTTGACAGCTTGTGGCTGATTCTGCTGCACGTAACCTAGCAGCCTCCATCTCTTTCCTCAGCACAACATTCTCTACCTCAAGCTTGCGGACATCTGCATTAGTTCGTTCTACCTGAGAACTTGCTTTACACAAGGCATTTTCCATCTCTGAAATCTTTTTCATTGTGTTTTCCTCTAGTGATTGTTTTTCTTTTCTAAGCCGTTCAACTTCATCTTTCTCTTGTCTTAGTGTCTTAAGCTCAGCCTTGTCCTTGCTCAGCCGCCGAGCAGCCTGCATAACCTTCTGATTTGCCCACTCTGTCCATTCTTGAAGCTGGTTTTGCAGCTCCTGAACCCTTGGAACTAGCTTCAAAATCATTTCATCCTTTCTATCTTGGGGTATCCACTGTCCTAGGGGCTTGTCGCGTGGTATCCCTACACAACTACTATTGGGTGCCTCATTATCACAGCAGATAGATGTAACAGGATACTCACTTTTTGAAGACAAAGAAAGAGAAAGATCAGTATCCATAGATGGTAATGCATTTGGGTTACCAACAGCGAGAATAGAATTTGCTTCAGGCACCGAAGATGAAGTATCTCTTGACTGAGAAGCGGTGTCACTGGAATCCAAGCTAAATGCCGTGGGGGTAGATGGCCCATCGTTAGATGAAAAAACAGCATTCAAATTGTCATTTGTTGCATCAACTCCCATTGTGTTACTTATGTTTAAGGATGCACTCTTTAAGTTTATCGTAGTAGATTCTGATACAGACTTAAGTTTTTTATCCAAGATTAATCCATTCAAGCCATTCAGTCTTCCACCTCTCAATGACCCTTTAGACCCATATGTTCGATAACCTTTTTCCACATGGAATGACTTCTGTCGAAAAATATATTCTCTCTTTGTGCCGCTGGAATGGACCTTTCTAACACTCCCACACCTTTCTTCAACAAAAGGAGATTGAGGTGTTCCAGATGTACTAGATGATTTATCAATAGAATCACGCACAGAATTAGTAACTTCTTTCCCCGATAGTCCAAGAATTTGAGAATTCTTTGCGTTGTCCAAAACAGTATGTCCTGCCACAGAGGACTTCTCAGGTTGAGAACCTGAGGGAGCTGATTTAGAAGGACTTGGAAGACTCAATTCAGGACCTTTTGATTGTAATTTTGATTGTGATTGAGTTTGAACAGAAGAGCAGCCATCATTACCAAAACTATTTGAAGGGTCACCGTCCATTGCACAAGCATGTGACACGTTCATGTCAGAAATTAGCAATGCCCACATTGCATCCCCGATGCTATAGAATGGCCTAACCTCTCGAAGAACACAAACCAACTCAGCCAAAATATACTTCTCTAGCTGCATTAAATCTTCAAAATAATGCTCTCTTGAAGGATCCTCTTGGCCATTTCTAAGAAATGCTAAACCATTATCAACTACATTAGACACGGCATCTTTGCATCCATAACAGATGCCCGACCTTAAGATGGCCTTTGTAGCTACGTCTTCGGTGTATCCACATCCAACAAGTTTTTTAATAGCACTCTTGAAAATGATGTTCAAACTGCTCATGAGAAGTTCTTCTAGTTCGGCTTCAGTGAGATCACTCCAATCAGCGTCATGGAATTCATCATCCACCTCGGATTCCTCCTTAGGTTGGCTGAGTCTGAACTCAGATGAAACTACGGAACTAGACAATCCAAGGCCAAGCTTCAATCCATCAGAATGATCTTGGTTTACACTGCACATGTCAGAGGTACTAACTTGCCCATGACCTGGAGTTATTTCAAACTTTTCAGCAGAGAATTCATAACTTAGGCTTTCATGTTGAGCTGAAGGAATACTCTTATTTGGCTCTCCTAAAGGTGGATCAGCCCTGAATTTTCTCTTATTCCTGCTCCCTTTTTCTTGGACAGACACCGAAGGAGTTGTTCGACTGCTAGCACCGGCCACCAGTGATGCCATTTATCTGCAAATCAATATTAGTACGGAGAAAAAAAACATAAAATATATGAATATACTCGCCAAGCATCACTACTTCATTTAACATCTTCAGAATCATCCAAATTTTATTAAATCCAAATACAAGTTCCGTTAAAATGATAATGTGAAAATTAGAATCGAGGAGGAAAATTCAGAATAAATCTTCTAATATTACAGACCAAGGAAAAAGAAAAGAGGAGATAACTAACACTGAATTATAATCCAATGCTTGAATTTAAGAAGAAAATCCATTACCTCTGAATCTCAGTATTACAGCCTAGAGATATAACTTCCTGAAACTTTTAGATAGAAAGAAACCCATCAATGAATTATCAAAAAGAATACATGAAAGAGAAATAAAAAAAAAAAACAAAAGTCACCGAGAAACATGTACCCGGTACTCACAGAGCCACAAACATACCCAGATGAAAAAGAGAAAATACTGAAAGTACCCAAATGAATTCAAATACATGTGGATACTTCGCACTCAGTCACAGATCAGAAAAGTGATCATAGAAAATTGTGTTTTTAATATTATAGCACATGCATCCCCGAATACAAAGGATCCCAACAGGCGTTAATGAAAAACAGAGTTATGATCAGTATTGGAAGATTGGGGCGTACCCGATTGAAGCAGAATTTGGAACAATCAAAGGTAAGATTGATCTCAGAACATTGGAGAATCAGAAAGGAAATCCACAATTTTTTTTTTCTTTTTCTTTTTCCTTTATTTTTTATTATGCTGAGGCTGCAACAACTTGAGACCTTAAAAAGGCTTAAAGGGTAGAAACGTCTCTCTATAGTAACTAGGTTAGCTTAGCACTATGTAATGTTAATACAAAAACACAACAAGATCGATTTTTTTTTTTTTAGATGACAATTAATTTCATAGAAGAAAAAATGCAGAAGATAAGCTACTGTCGTTTTGTGAGGAATTTTATTCGTGGAATTGATATTTGTTTGACAGAATAAAGATATTTTTTTATTTAAATTTATTGTTAGACATTTTTAATATTCTACCTTTAATAAATATAATTTTATATTCAAATTTAATTAACTCATTTAACACAAAACCTTTAAATATCCATGTACTTAAAGTTGTCACAACATGATTTTTTTCCAAATCTTTATTTGGCATTTCACTTTAATATATTTATTATGTCTTTCGTATACTATTTTGTAATATTAATTTATATTCAATTAATAAATTATTGCTTAAATTATTTTTGTACATATAAAAGTAAGGGTTGTACAAGGTTTTCCAACATTAGTTTGTGAGACCGTGTTTGTAAAATGTTAAATCTAAATTAATTGTGTAAGCATTAAAGTATATCTTTTTAATTATATGTCATTAAACATTGATTAAATTTATAGAATTACTTTTGATTCATTATTTAACGCATTTCAAATATATTAAAAATAAAATAGCTATGAATCAACATTTAATCTAATTTTAAGATATGATATATATTTATATTTGTGTATAAAAGAAGGCTGTTACTATAATAATTTTTTACTTTAAGTGAGAATACAATTAGTATTTCCTTATGTAATTATGTTTTTGACGTATCATTATAATAATATTAATAATATTGTTTTATACTTTTATTAATAAATTATTGCTTCTTATCTTTGTACATATTTTATGTATAAAATATGTATAAAATAGTGGTTATTGCAATAATGTAATACTTTAGCATTCATTTCAATGTCTAATATTGGTAAATTATTACTAATGATCTCTCTGAATCTCTCTATATATAAAAGATTATTACTTTAGTTACTTGTGTATATATAAGATTAAAGTTTGATAGAGCTTCAGATCATTAATGGAGAATTTCCAATTTTAAATATGAATTATTAAATAATTTCATCATCACATATTTAAAATACGTATAAGCCTAAAATCAAACATATAAAAAAATAATATTCAGATATCAAAAAAGAAAAAACATATGAAATAAGATATAGAATTGTCAAAAGAACTAAGCTTACTTATTGGATTTTATCTATCTTAACGGTTTAACAAATAGGTTAACCTAACAAGGTTCATTTTACAAATGTTTGCACAAATTAGTTTAGTGGGTTAATGGAGTCTACTTATTTGAATTAAAATAACTAAACTTTTAAAAAAATAATGAGTTTATTCTTTTGAGAGAAAAATAACAGAAATAAATTTTAAATGATTATAAAATAATTTTCTAAAAAAACATAATAAACAATTTTAGTTTTTATATTCTAACTATAATTTTTTATACAATACATAACTCTCTATTTGACAATTTTACACGATAAAATATTTAATAGTTTTGTTTAAATTTTAACCATTGCATAATTAAAAAATAAAAATAAAAACTAATCTAATCCGCAGAAAATTGATTTAATTTGGATTGAAGCATCCCAATCCAACTGCATTTAAATTTTGTGTTTTCCTATAAGTATTTAATAAATTGAAGTAAAAAATCACAAACACCCTTACATTGACTAAAATGTTTTTGGAACTTATAAATTAACTGTAATTCCTCCTTTTATTTAATTGAAGTATATTAAACTTGTATATTAAGAATGTTACTTGTAAATCTGTAGTAAGTCTAATTCAAGTTATAATTAAATATAATTCTATTTTTTTAAAGCAGGAATAAATTTAGTTTTTTACTTATTTGTATTTATTATACGGCTAGGCTAATATACTATTGTATTAATATTTATTTATATTTTATTTAGAAATCATAGTTTTAATTATATTTCTATATTATATTATATAAAGAGATTTCTCTTTTGGACATTTTATTTTCAATTTTTACTTGTATGTATATTTTTAAATAAAAAATAATAATTTTACCAATTTTATCTTTTAAGTGATATTTTTCTTTAATTTAATATTTAATTAATTTGGCCATTTTTCTGTAAATTTTAACTACTTTTTATAATTAAAAGAAATAGTTAAAATTAAAAAAAAAGCTAAAATAAAATTGTAAAAATCATTTTACTTTTTTTATAATTATAATAATAATAATTCTATTGTTTTTGATATCATAAAATGTTAAAATATAAATATATAAAAGTGTATTTATATGTAAAAGTCTAGTCATATATAAAAGTAATTCTTTGTAAAGTCTCACAACACAACATTAATCCACTATTCACAATTTTAAATATAAATCATTATGATTTTAATTACATGTTATTAAATTTTGATTGAAATCATATAATTAATTACCATCAATTATTCTATATAATTCACATGTACTATACCAATATATTAAAAATATAAAATATAAATGTTTATTATATATTATATGACAGTTATGCATAATATAAAATAAAATTATAATTTCTGCAATATATATATATACTTAAATATAATACTTAAACACAATTCAAATATGTTATAAAGTATAAACTATATAATACAAACACATTAAGTTTTTTTTAAATCTGTATATTTAATATATTATGTTTACAAATCACAACAAAAGAAAAAAATAATTCACACAATATAGATATATTTTTGTTTTTGCCTTTAATGATATGATATATTGATGTAACATTCTTTTTGATGTGATTATTCTGAGTTCATCATGTTTAACGAAAAAATTAACAAGAAACTAAAAGCAAAAATCATTTGTGAGTAACATCAATAAAGATCGAAACCAAATTGTTTTCTATTATTATCCTCTCAAGGATATTTTACAGGACTAAAGTGAAGAGTGGTGAATAAAAAATAGGAAAAAAGTTCTGATAAATTAACAGATGTAAATATGAATATTTATAATGATAGACAGTAACTTAATATAATAAATACATGTTAAAATGATCATTCTTCTATGTTGCAAAAGTAGTTTGCAAGTTTTCTTTTAAAAATTGATATGCATGTTGTAAATTGAGATTTTAACGTGTATTTATCATTATGAAGTATAATATCCCCCAATAAAGTTCATATCTTATAGTTAATCATTATTTCCATTTTACAATTAACTTAATTTAAAAATAAATAAATACCATGGTTAGAAGGGAGGTAAAAAGTATTGTAGTGTTATATGGTGATAAGTTTGAAAATAAATAGAGAAATTTATTAATTGCATTATATTATAATATTTAGGATGTTTAGGATCTCTGTAAGAAAAAGTCGTATAAGTTTTGTTTTAGGAATGATAATGAGCATTTTGTATGTGATTTTGCATTGGCTGAATATTAGGCAGTTTTTGATGGATTGCAAATTCATCAATCTAGTCTTTTCCAAACCATATTCCTTATCCTACTCTAACTTGCCCAATGTCATCCCATCCCATCCCATCCCATCCCATCCAAAATCTTCTCAACTCTTCTCACCATACTATTAGAGAGATCAAAATGTTTAACCAGATGCTTTAGGTAGGTATGGTAGACCCCTGAATTTTCAGATAAATGTTTTTCAAGTTTTATGTTTTACGACAAAATCATCTCCTCCTGGTAATTTGAATATTTTGTATGTTTTATGACAGTATTATCATTAATTTGTTTTACAATGAAGATTCTCTAAAAGAATTTGATTTAAATTAAAACAAAAACTATATATATATATATATATAAGTGATACATCCTTTAATAACTCACCTTTTATTTAAATAATTTTATACCTTAATAAATAAAAGAAATAAAATATACATACATTGGACACCTTTGCCACAAAAAAAACAAAAAAAACTACCTAACGTTTTTAATTTAAATAAAAATCACAAACAATTTTTTAAACTATTTCTATAGAATTGCTTATTTTCTAAAACTATATTATTTAATTTAATAAAAATACATAACCACAAAACTGCATATACTTTCATTAGTAATAGGTTAGAGTTATAGACCAGAGAGAAGTAATGAAAATGAATAGTAATCCTTAATCTATAATCATTTATCCTTTGCTAATAAACAATAAACATAGCTAGTGAGAACATGCTGAGAGGTTAGTTGACCCGATCGCAACATGCAGTCAAGTTCTTCCTTGTATAAAAGACATACTTGATTTCTCCATGTACAAAAGGACAAACTATTTTAACTATTTATTACAGTTGCAAAGTTCTTCCAATGGTCATATAAAATTTTACATGTACTCTATCACCAGTAGTTACCGAAATATAACATGTTATCTGTGAGCTGGAGTACAAAAGGAATCAATGACCAAGCTGACGTAGTATGCAGCAACTAAAGCTTAGTATGCAGCAACTAAAGCGTACCCCAAAGTTCATAATTTATCTAC
>Ga0209389_1006172_pt1 | contig 10369 bp, 3 predicted proteins | sample CowpearedBW_FD_187526 | JGI IMG/M metagenome (GOLD analysis project Ga0209389, IMG submission 187526) | Root nodule microbial communities of legume samples collected from California, USA - Cow pea red BW (SPAdes) (version 2) | ecosystem: Host-associated > Plants > Roots > Nodule | place: USA...
AATCAATCGGTTGATTTCACTTGACTTAAGTGAAATCAGTCGATTAAAAACTAAATCAACTGATTGAATTTGTTGCAGTTTAAGACTACTGCAGCCAACCTTTTAACCTGTTGAAAAACCATTCTACAAATTAAAAACACACCAAAGACCAAACTACATCTAATTAATGCTTTAAGGTCTACAACATGAATTACAAACAACAAGTACACTTTCTTAATGATGTAACTACATGGAGAGCACATGTTTCAGCCTTGATCACCATGGATATCATCAAATCTCCTTTCCTTCATCAATGTAGGCTTCATTCCAATGTTTATGGCTTCAAGATAGTTCAAAAGAGCTTCATTCAATCTTCATCAAATCTTCAAGAAGCAAACCACCTTGACTTCTCATGTCAACAACATGAACACATTCACACAATGAATCAATCAACTTAATAACTTAATGGAATCCACAACAAAACCAAGCAATCAAATTCGGATCCAACAAAGCAATCAATTCAGAAATGTAGTGAAGTCAGAAAGGGAAAATTGATCAAACCTAGTGCCTCACGTCTCTTGCAAACAACCCACAATATTGTAGCTTTCACGCCTGCCCGCCACTACTAAACCCAACCGGACATCATCTCCCCTTACCAATTTCAGAATCAATTATAGTAAGAACAAGTTTTGGGATAAATAATTTAAACAAACATCATGGCAGTTGACACTTACCACTACAACATTGATGTCGCCGAAGAACGTGTCGCCATCCAAGACCTACACACACTACGCTATAGGATGCTCGCGCCGAAAAATGCACGAAGAAGATGAGACAGCGGCAGATTGCGCCGGAGAATGCATGAAAAGGTCAGGGCATGAACAAAAGAATCACGGTGGAGCGGCACACGCGGTGGTCACGACGATTTTCTGATCAAAACCTAAGGCACTAGGTTTTCGCGATTTTGGGGGAAAGGGGTAAACTGAAAATGGTGGAGGGGAAAGTGAAATCTTCTTTTCATTTGGCCGAGAATTTACCGAAGGATCTTCTCTGTCGGTAAATATGAAAACGTTGTCGGTAACTTACACCTACGACATTACCGACGGATCCTTCCGTCGGTATAAGAAACCCAATTCACATCAATATCCGTCGATAAATAAATCATCAATATCCGTCGGTACATCTGTCGGAAAATAAACTTTACCGAAGGATAGTTATCCGTCGGAACATATCCATCGGTAATCAATGAATTTCTTGTAGTGTGTCTCTTAAGGAATTCTTTTTGAAATATAATTATTTATTTGTGCACAACATATAGAAAATCTTTAAGATGTCTAGGGCACCTTGTTACCAAATTTGTTGTGATTTTAGTGAGAAGGCTCCAAAAATATTAACTCAACTAGCCCAAGAACTAAAATCACTAAAAATTTGGAGGAAACAAGAAGCAATTTTGAAAGAAAAAGAGAAAATTGAAAGAGATGCCCATCTTGCTATCCTAGAAGAAGAACTTAGGCTTCTTAACAAAAGATAAGAGAAAATGCAAGAAAGGATAAGAAGTTGGACCCAATCTAAGAAAAGTTCTAAAAATCTAACACAACTCACACTATAAGGAGGATAATAGAATTGTCAATCAATACTATCAACCTCCTACACCTAGAGTGCATATAGGGAAGCATGAAAAATGGCATGCACCAAGAGAAGTGCACTTTTTGTGAAGACAACACTATCTACATAGAAAGTACACTTATATATGTTGGCATACAATTTATTAGTTCTAAGAAGAGAAAGAACTACCCTAAGGTGACCTATATGAAAACTAAGACTAGTGCTACAAACTAAAATATCATCAAAATAAACAACGACAAATCTACCTATACAATCCTGTAAGACATGATTCATTAAGTGAATGAATTTACTTGGAGCATTGGTTAAGCCAAAAGGCAAGACTAACCATTCATAAAGACCAAATTTAGTTTTGAAAGCAGTTTTCTATTCATCTCCATTTTGAATTCAGATTTGATGGTAACCACTCTTTAGGTATATTTTTGAAAAGATTTTGGCTCCATGTAACACATATAACATATCATCAAGTCTTAAGATTGGGTGCCTAATTTGATGGTTATGTTGTTGATGGCCCTACAATCACAACACATGTGCCATTTACCATCTTTCTTAGGCACCAACAACACAAGGACACACCCAATGAGAAAGAGCAATTGGAAGTGAAACAGAAGTTATATCTCACCCAGCGTGAAGACAATTTCTAAATGTGAATAAAGTGTCTAGAATTAAACAAAAATTAGAGTTCTTGGTGTGGAAGCAGGACAATCAGCACTCAATCAAATGCAATTCTAGGGCAAAAAGATTTCAATTTCCTCCGTTCATTCCATCAAGTTCATCCAGTTAACGACCAACTCTATCTAGGTTTCATCAAGTTGCCTCCATTATATTTAACTCAAGTAAATTAAGTACATCAACATTTAAGATTGATAAATAGTTTTAGGGTTCATCAAGTTGCCTCCACTATATTTAACTGAAGTGAATTAAGTACATCAACATTTAAGATTGATAAATAGTTTAATTAACTTCTAAATACCAATTCAATTTTTATTAAAAAAATTATAATGTGTTTAAACTATTTTTCTTATTTTTCATTCAACTATATAATTTTTATCGTCAATGGAACTATGTAATAATTTTTTTTCTTCAATTCACTCGCAAGTTTACTTCATTCTCTCTTCAATTCACTTATTAGTTTACATCTTTATTTCTTCGATTCACTTCTTAGTTTATTTCTTTCTTTCTTCAATTACTTATTTCTTTCTTGATCACACTCATCTTGCTGATTGATTATTGTTTTCAATTTAAAAAACAAGTTAACTAATTATTTTGAGAAGATTGAAGACAAAAGAATATATGATTTAATTTGTAAATTAGAGATGAAATTTTATCTATATAACAACAAAATCAAATAATAATAAGAATCATATCATCTAGTTAATGATTATATCATCTAGTTAACAACAAAATTATGAAGACCTAGAAAATGGTATTTTAGAATTGATAGTAGTTTAAAAGGATTCATATAAATAGGAGGTTTTATAAATGAGTTTCATCATCTTAAAACACACAATCCCTCTAGAAATCATTTTTCTAGAGTTCATTGACTTCTCTATAAGTGTTCTTCTCCTCTATTTGTCTGATTGAAGATCCAAGACCGTAGGAGTGATCCTCGCGGCAAGCTCTTCAATTTTAAGCAATTAGTTTCTCTGTTCGCGTTTGTTGAGTTTCAACCCCTTTTTATGGTCTACTTTTTTATGTTCCATGTGAGCATTTTTCACCTACATGTGTCTATTTAATCTTCTATAAGAGTAACTGGTGATTAGTGATATAATAGTATATCTTGATCATTCTTGTGATGTTTCTGTGTAGATAGAGCATCATGTGTAGTTAGAAGCATTTTAATGTTTTTAGAGCTAGTTAAGTTGGGTAACAAGAAAGAGAAGCTGGTCTTGGCTTGTTTTATGCGTTGTTATTAACTTAATGATTTCATGTTGTTGTTAGAATGAATTTGGGGGTAAATCAATTTTTTTGATAAATCTAGTTTGATTTAAAATTACTTATATGAATTTTGCATGATTACGATGATAGTTAAATGTTAAAATGTTTGTGCTAGATAGGATTGGTTTTATGTTGACTAAGAGAATTTAGAATCTGAGCAATTAACCAAATTGGTACGAGTTTCATATTTTAAAACTATTGTAAACCAATCCTTTGAAAAAGGAGTACCAATTTTATCAATTGAACAACTCCAAGGACCCTCAAAATCATAAAATGCATTTGTTGATGTTTGATATAACGTTGAGCGGTAGCAGACTGGCAATGAGCGCTAGCCTTGTTGTGCAAGTCTGGGAGCATTTTAGCTTCAGGCCGCTGAGTGTCAATTTATACCATTTAGCACTATGACTTTATGAATGCTTTGGCACTAAGCGCCAATTTATACCACTGAGTATCGATGAAATCTATATAAATTTATTTAAAATCATGTCTCTTAGAGTTTGAATGTGATTATTAAATCTAATGTGAAACGGAACACAAATCATGCAACCAAAAACCACATGAACAAATTAAAATTAATAAGTTGAATAGTATAATTTCTTAAGATTTAAGTATTACCTTGATATCAATTAACCCATGTGACCTGTTCCAAATATTTCATTTAGATTTTAAAGTTAATTTAAAAATATTTCTATATATATTTAATAAAAATTTCCATTTTCATAAAAATATCCATATAAAATTTATACAAAAAATAAATTTTGTCTCAATTTAAAGAGGAAAATATTGCTTCATTTTTACCAAAATTTGGACTAAAATATTGGTCACCTACATGTAGGGACCAAATCGAGATTATGCCCACATGGCACTATCACAAAACACTGCTACTATCACGTCACAATGATTGTGCCACGTGACATAACTATGAAGTTACATAGAACCTATGACGGATAGATACGTTATGTGTATCGGATACAACACGTATCCGATATGTTATATATACATATTTAAAAGTGTACAATAATTCTTGAAACATGATAAATATATGATTGTTATTGTGTGAACCCAGATTAAAATCATATGTAATGACGTTTTCAACATAAAAAGTTATAAATTATTGTCATTATAAAAGTACTATTGTTTTATAAGTTACATATTTTATTTATAAGTATTGGTTAAATATCTAAAGTATCAGACACAAATACACGAATACGTGACCCAATTTGAAGTATATGTGCATCATAGTATAACACTGACTTTAGCATTGTTTGTCAAAAACTAACGGTAAAAACCAAATTGAATCACTTTTAAAAATATCAGGACCAAATTTAATCCAATTAAAAAATCATGACCAAATTGAAACGAAAAAAAAAAACTAAAGGATCGGTTTGACAATTCTTAACACAAAGTTTAAGAATATTAAAGTTGCTAGTAGACAACCTACATGTTATACCATGATATCTTCTGTAACATCCTGATCGGATATTACGAATTTAAATAATAAAATAAAGAAGTAAGAATAAATCATCATTTATTATAATTCCATTTCCCAAAAACGCGAGAAATTTAAAACTTTATTTCATTGTAAATTATCGTAAATCCATGCTTATAAAAATTCACACAAAATATCCAAGTCTATCACATAATATAAAAGTTAACAATTTCTTCAAAAACATAATAAAACTCTGATAAAAAAATATCTCCTAGACTAGCCCACGCTCTAGCTATATGCCTCACCAAATTCACCTACAACATCATCTGCTCCCATGTACCGCGTACATGATAATCGCCAAACACAAGCAGATAGGGTGAGCTAACAGTATATAAAACATATATAATTCATACATCTTAAGCACTTTTATATCAAAGGAACACTATCCTTTGATTTCATATCACATGGCCACCACCATGTCATCCATGGTCTATGTCTTTAGACGCATATCTCAAGATGTCTTGTTGCCACACCTATAAGCCACAACTTGTAGAGTACATGCGGGAAACTAGCTACAGACCATACTCTGTAACACCAGGTGGAGTTCCCAATACGAACATAGTTTGTAACGTCCCAAGACTACCAAACTCGTCAGCTACATATTAAGGAGGGCAATCTATCTAGACTCATCCGTATGAGCCACAACTCGCACACTCACACCAGCAACACTTGCCAACCTTAGTCACAAATCAAGAGTTCCTCATGTTCATCCGTCATCCCGAGCCATAACTCAAGAGATGCCATTATGAGCCACAACTCAAGGAATGCAACGTGCTTAACCCTTATCCCGAGCCACAACTCAAGGAACACCAGCAAGCCGACCTTCGAGATATCACAAAAGCCTTGTAGACCACGCACATCGAAAGCAAGTAAAACACAAGCCTTGCCTTTACATTATCGCCTAGCGCTGTTCTGGAGTCACCAAGCGAAACTCGCTTCCAAACCGCCTTGCAGGGGACAGGTGCCGCTAGACGCCAAGCGCCTCAGATCCCACTATCTGTAGGTGTTGCTTGGCTGCACAACCCTCACCACCAGGCACCACATGCTTTTAGAGCCACTATAAATGTAGCTATCCCCTAGCAAGTAAAATAACACCGCTAGGCGCTACACTAGTAACAAACATTACTGGTTTTTCACACTATTAACTAAGTTTCAATACTTTAGTCCTGCAATATCATGCATCTAGGTTGTTGAATTCTTTTATATAAATGTCTAAATACAAATATATCCCCTAGTACCATATCTACCATCATTCACAACTTAAAATATGATATCCCTCAATTTCCCTTAAGAATGCAACCCACTTGTGCTAAACAAAAAATTGACACTCAACTAGTGAAATTTTCATTTCTTTGCACATTAGGAGTGCCTACAGTACCTTCCCACCAACCTAATTTCCACGTCAAGTAATCCCTATTTAAAATCATGTAATTAGTAATCCTTAGCTACACAACCTTAAGTTAATAATAGGCTTTCTACCACTAATATTAACCTAACATCATAATCAATTAGAATCAATACTGATATCAATCCAGTCATCATATGGTCCAATTTTATCTCAAGACTTAAAATTAAACCTCTTCCATGGCTTCCCACTCTTAATTTTTATAGTCTGAAAGTCCCTTGTCAATACCCTACCGATCCCACTATATAAATCACCTTACGGTTTGATTCACTACTCAATACGCCTCCACACCGCAATCCAATTTGCCCCTATCAAGTCAACAATCAATCTGGTAGTCAACCTCGTGCACCTGGTGGCAAATTACATCCCGCCAAGCGGTGCATCAATTTCTAGGGAAATCCTAGATTTTGTTACACGTGCCACTCTCTCCAAAATTCCCAGAACACATTCCTCTAATGATTTTTGCAATTCAGTAGCCAATTGTACATCCCGCACTAGGTAATATCAATTGGAAGTGTGCCTACCAAGCTCACTCCCCAAGGCTAAAAAATCTTTTGAAAACCATTACTCTGATACGAAATTAACATCCCGCCCAGATATTACAAATTTTAAATAAAATAGAATAAAATAATATTAAACCTCATTTAATATAATTCTAATTTCCCAAAACGCAGGAAATTTAAAACATTCATTCATCATAGAATAAACTTTAAAACCATAATTATAAGCTTCATTACAATCATCAAAGTCTAGTAATATAAAATATTACAATTTATTTAGAAACATAAAACTCAGAAAACTCTTTTCTCCCATACTAGCCCCGCTTCGGATCTATGCCTCACTAGATTCATCTACAACATCATCTACTCCCGTGTACCGCGTACACGATCATCGCAAAACACAAGTAGATAGGGTGAGCTAACAATTAAACAATCATATATATATATATATATATACATACATACATACATACAAACACACCAAAGGAATTCCATCCTTTGATTCCATATCACATGGCCACCACCATGTTACCCGTGTTCTACGTCTTTCGATGAGTACCTCAAGATGTCTTGTTGCCACACCTACCAACCACAACTTGTAAAGCACGTGCGAGAAACCATGCTACGAACCACACTCTGTAACACCAGGTGGAATTCCCAATACGAATAACATTCGTAACGTCCCAAGACTACCAAACTTGTTGGTATCATACCAAGGAGGGCAATCTATTTGGACCCGCCATACACGCTACAACATGCACATTCACACCGGCAACACTCGCCAACCCGAGCCACAACTCAAGAGTTCCTCGTGTTCATCCGCCATCCTGAGCCACAACTTAAGAGATGCCATTCCGAGCCACAACTCAAGGAATGTCATGTGCTTAACCCTTATCCTAAGCCACAACTCAAGGAACCTAACAAGCCGACCTTCAAGGTATCACCAAAGCTTTGTAGATCACGCACATCCAAAGCAAACAAAGCTTATGCCTTTGCATCATCGCCTAGCGCTGCCCTGGAGCTGTCATGCGAAACTCGCTTCCAGATCGCCTGCGGGGGACACGTGCCTCGAAGCGCCAAGCGCCTCTAATGCTACTATTTCTACAAGTATCGCCTGGCGGGACAACCCTTACCGCCAGGCGCCATGCGCTTCAATTCCAACTTATGAATGATGTATGCTCAAACAAATATAGAGCAGCAGCACTCTGACAACTTAAGCACATGATCCTATGCACCAATGCAAATTAATATAGCACTATCGCCTCTCATATGCAACAAGTTAATTTATATTGACACACATGCATGCACCAATAAACCAATTATCAACATTTGACTATCCAAAGGAACATTCAAATTCATAGAGACTTACAAGATAACCCAATCATGCTTCATCGGAAGTTACTTGAAATTTTCAAAAGCTTATTCATGCATTTTAAAGACTTCAAAACCAGCAATAATGAGTAACATATATCTCTAGCTACTGACCTCCAAATCAAATCTCCACCGTTCAAAGTGAAGAACTACATGTTATGGACTACCTATCAAAATTTCACCTAAATCAAATGGTTAACGAACAAGGAAAAACGGTGGTGCCTAGCGCCCAAAAATCAGGAACCTGGTGCCTGGCGGTATAAAACAGCGCCCAGCGGTTTCTGTTGCACGAAAAGTATGAAAAACAATGTTTTCCGTGAACAAAAAACCACCCGCATTGTCTGGAGGCAACTCTTCACCATAAGGCGGTTCTTAACAGAAACCCAACAACTAGGTTGTTTAACATGAATTGTCGCCAGGCAGTGAATACCATTCTAGAAAAATCACAGATTTTTCTGCACCTGCGTAAACCCTAAAACCCCAAATCAACCCTTCCCACCTTCGTCTTGACATAATTATATGGTTCACACATCATATTTGTTCAATTCGGAATTACTTTCATGCATCATATCATAAATGATACACATAGTTCATGTTGGTTGATTCCTCCGCAAGCACCACATGAACCTTAACACCCAATTATCTCCATAATCATAATTATCCTTAGTCATATAATTACAAACACGTAACTAAATAAACAAGTATGCAATTTCATATATAATAACTAATTCAAGCATCATCCACATCATAGAAAATCATGAAACCACGAGAAACTGGCCAAACCAATTCGCGTCGCCTGGCGGGACACATGCAGCCGCTTGGCGGTTCATAGAGGAAACCTAGAAATTGGATTTTGCAGCATGCGTCGCCTGACGGGTCTTCAACGTCGCCAGACGGTTTTCGAAAATTCCATAAACATGAACAATTTATCATATTTTTGGCAAACTCAAGGTTCACATGCATTCCATTCAATCCAGAAAAAATACAATTAAAATAAACACGCAGTACAGCTCCCCTAACATGGATTTCTTCCTCCAAAAGTGTGTAAATCTTTGAGTTCTTGGTCCTAATTAACCTTAGCTTGTAATTCCTCCTTCAAGACTCTTTCTCACTCCCTCTTTTCTCTCCTTGCACACACTCAACACACTTTCCATAGTACTCCCTCTTTGGTAGCTTCAGAAAACCCTTTCTCCTCTCTCACAATGCTCTTAATTCATTTGATTAAGCACCATAAATTCCAAAACAAAAATGACATTAAACATGGAGTTTAATTGCCATTCAAGGTTCATTAGTGGTTGTTTTTTCAGCCCCTCTTAACTGCTAGGGTTTCCTTGCCCTTTCACATTCACGGCAAAAGAAATTTTGGCAAAAAGAAATTTTAATTTGGATCTACCAAAATTTGAACCCATAACCATTCCAATGTCAAATCAATGCACAACCATTCAACCAATTCATGTTTCATGATAATTCTTATAGTTCTAAGATTATATTATCACTCAACATGTTCAAGCATTTTACTAAAAATAATCAATAAATTAACACATAAATGGCATACATGGGACTTGAACCCAAGTCTTCTCACACAACCAAGTACTCTCAACCATTTGAGCTAATACTTTTACATGTGATACATGTTAGTATTAAATGTCATAAAGGCTCTCACTACCCGCATTATTAAATAATTATTTACTTAATTATTTAAATTTCTCGAGTCTTACATGTGTTGGTGCTGGAAAATGTGAAAAGAAAGAGAGAAAAAAATCACAACATTTGATACATCAAAAGCAAGAAAAAGTAGAAAAGCAAAAGCAAAAAGTGAAAAGAAGAAGTAGAAAAAGGGACCAATACCACCAAAAGTCGTGTAAGCATTATAATGTTGATTTGGTCGGCTGATTTACTTGATATATGTGCTTTGTCCAGTAGCCAAGCTTCATGCATTTGATGCAAACAAAAGAGTGTCCATAGTACACCTTTAGCTTAAGGCTTTTAAAGACAAAAAGCATCATTTTCTACTCTAGTGTTTTTTTTTTTTGTGATCTATTCTAAAGCTTTTCTTTAGGTTTT
>Ga0209389_1006173_pt1 | contig 10369 bp, 5 predicted proteins | sample CowpearedBW_FD_187526 | JGI IMG/M metagenome (GOLD analysis project Ga0209389, IMG submission 187526) | Root nodule microbial communities of legume samples collected from California, USA - Cow pea red BW (SPAdes) (version 2) | ecosystem: Host-associated > Plants > Roots > Nodule | place: USA...
TATATATGACTTTTAATAGTATAGGCACAATAATGCAAGTTCTTCACTCTCTTTCATGAAAAATTCCACCAACCATATATTTTGAGCAATCTCACACAGGTTGTAATTAAAAAAACAAAACTAAAAAAATAAAATGGAGAACTGCACATGAAGAAAAGGTCTTTTAGTAATGGAGTGTTATGTATTTCAAATCTCCACACTGATGCTAAGATTAAAAAGATTGAACATCTCTCATTTCCTTGCTTTCTCTCTCCCTCAAATGATGCAAAATGAACACAAAAATATTTTAAAATCCGCGCTTGCTAATCTTTGAAAACAATAAATCATCGGAAGAGAACAGCAGCCTAAAAGAGTGAGTGGACATGATGGAGACACATGGTATCCTAAAGTTTTTTTTTTCTAAATTACAACACTTTAGTTAATGGAATGTTTTGGTTAAATTAGTATAAAAGTTAAATATGTTTTTGGTTTTTAATTTTTAGTAAAAATTTGAATTAGTTTTTTTTTATTTTAGAGAAATTTAGTCTCCAACTTTAAAAATGTATAAATTTATTTTTTTTAATTAAAAATTGTTAAGTTTATTCCACGTTTTACATGCGTTTTTTAGTTAATATTGAAATATAAATATATCAAACAGGATAAATAAGTCAAAATACTATCATAAAACACATTTGAAATATCACATAAATTTAACAAAATTTGATTAAAGGATTAAATTTACACATTTATAAAATCAAAAAATTAAATCAGATCAAAATTCCGAGAAGAAACTAATTCTAATTTTTATAAAAAGATAAAAAAGTAAAAGACATCTTTAACCTTTCATATAATTATAAATTAAATTAATCTTTAAACTTATTTATCAATTATAACATATAAAAGAGTCCGATTAATGTCAAATTGATGTACGAAACTTTTTTGGTGTGTGTCTATCCGTACTCTTATCGAAACCACATAATTCATTAAAAGTGTTAATGACGCCAGAACATTGATATTATCTTTCTCAGTTATGTATTTTTGTTTTTAATATATTTTTTGTCCTCTTTTAGTTTGGATGTATTTTTCCAATCTTGTTTGTCGACCAGGTGTAATTATAAACTTTAAGACTAGAATTAGTTAATTACTTAATTAAGCATATAAAAGTATACAATTAATTAACAACAAATATTTTGTATTTATCTTATTTGTAATATCTTAGTGTCCTTTTAACTTAATAAAATTATATTTAGATAACAAATTGTGCTAATGCAATAGATAACTAAGTATGTGGTTATCCGTGTATTATAAAATAGATTAATGGACTTAAATAATAAGAATTAGGATTTAAGCAATCTTAGATTAGACCATAATGATCGATGATTGGTTCGTGAGTCCAATTTTTTTAGTGAGCTTTTAGTATTATCTATCGCTAAGCATTAAAAATATACTACTTTGGTATTTTAAAAATATTTTTAATATATTGTAAAATTTCAAAATTAATGATCATCAGTGTATTTTGAAGGCACAATAGATAAATAACACATAAAAATCAGCAAAGAATCCAAATTATTGGTTTGTATATATGGAAATGTGGGTTGGGAGAAACCACCATGTTTTGAAAAAGGTATGATAGAGAAAAAAATAAAGAAAAATCTTTTAAAATGGAAAAAGGAAAGCATTTATCGTTTGTAAGGAGGATTTGCATAATAAAATCAAGGTTTAAATACTATTTCGATCCTTATTTCTGATTTTTGTAAGTTTGGAAAAGTTTGATATTTTTTATCCTAATTTCTGATTAAGTTTTTGGTAGTTTGAGCCTATATCAATATAAAGGTATATATTTTTGTGTTGATTTTCGTTTTTGAGTTTCCATTTTTGCTTTCATCTCTTGTTCATGGATGTTATAAATCTTTCATTCACTTTTTTATATGTTTTAGGGTGGTTTGGATTCGTGGTTGTAGGGTGGTAATGGTGGTGGTGGTGTTAGTGACGAAAGATCATGAAATAAAAAGTGAAACTAAATTGAATCAATTTAACTAAAATAAGGAATAAATTGAACAAATTAAACTAAAATAGGAACTTATTTTGAACAAAACACAACCAGTCATAATGTGAACAATGTCACATCATGTGAATAATGTCAGTGTGTACACTATGTCGTTATCAATTTAAATGGTATGAACAAAAGGACGAAATTAAACATAATTTAACAAATCAGGAACCAAATTGAACGCACAAAACAAGGATCAAATTGAACAAACTAAATCAAAACAGGGACCAAAAGAATATTTAAACCTAAAATCAATCATAATTGTCTTACCTATATTCTACTTATCATTTATTTAAAATGCACTTAGAAGTGAGGAATGAGATTATAAGATTTCAGAGTCATTCTTTATAAGGATGGAAGAGTGGAGGTAGGAAAATAATATGGATTAAGTGGAAAAATATATGTAAACTAAGGAAAAATGAGGACTTGGAGAGAAAGACATTAAACTTTTTAATATAACTTTATTAAGAAAATGGGTGTAGAGATTAAGAACCGAAAAGTGAGGTCATATGTTTTGGAACCGAAATATGGATGTGGAGAAGTCTAAATAATAAGAGTGACAATAGACATGATTCATTCTGGAGGGATATAAGTAAAATATCTAAAGAAGGACAATGAAGATACTAATTTCAAGGGAACATAATCTAGAAAATACAAGAAAATAACAAATGGTAACAAAAGGAAAGACATTGAATTGCTTGATTTATTTTGAAAAACTAAGGCTTTACCATCATTTATATGTTATTTTGTATGGAAGATATTACAAAATAGAGTAATCGCAATGAGTAATTTGTAGTTTACAAAAGAGGGGATAAACATAGGAAGAAACTTATATTTTAGGTGTGGAACCAATGGAGTATATATATATTTTAGGTGTGGAAACTTATATTTTTAAATAAAAATTATTTTTATTTAAAATACAAAATTGAAAAATAAATGTGGATAGCTTAAAAAAACATTTCATTATATATAAATATAGATTGTATACAAAATATCATATATATTACAAATATTAATTTTTTAAAAATTATATTTAAAATTATATATTAATATATATATATATATATATATATATATATATATATATAAACATAAAAGAAAAAAAATTGAAGGGCCATGACTCCCCTTAGTCACCATGAAGGTCCGTCACTGCTTATCTTTTTAAAAGATATAAGAGTTAAGATCACTATTATGTGACTTTTATGTCATTATTTAGTGTCCATTTGTTTTCACTTGTTTATTGAATATGCACATAGATATACAATGCTTAAAGTATTTGTTTCAATAGTTTTAAGTGAAAATGAAGGAGTTGTTTTCACTTGTTTATTGGATATGCACATAGATATACAAATGCTTAAGGTATTTGTTTCAATAGTTTTAAGTGGAAATGAATGAGTGGATTTAGTATTTATGCATGTTGGGAATAGTCCAAATGTGAGTCAAAGTATTACATTGGATAGAATGAACAAAGTTAAACACTATATAAGAATAAATACTCATAACACCATTGTCTTAAGATTTTGGCGTGAAAGTGGTGTCAAATGCCTTATATGTATAAGACTAATGTCACATAATCATATGGAACCACAATCTCTGAATGACTATAACCATAACCCATATATATAAACCCATTGATGCATACATTTGCATCCTTGCAACACGGTAATAAGCTGATTTACTCTTCTGCAACATGACTTCATCAATTTACCCTCCAATTTCAATACTTATTTTATGGAAATAACACACATGGCAAACTTTCTCACCATTTCTTCAAATAAAATAAAAAATAACAATGATACTATGACTCTCTTTTTTTTATTCTTATAGTTGACATCTTGACATGGCTCAGTGTCAAATATTGATCAATGTATTATTATCTTTTCTTTTAAAAGAATCAATGATCTACATTAAGTCACGTCAAGAGTAAAGGATGTAAGTCAACGTATGAGAATTATATTATAATTTTTCAATAAAAAAATATATTTAATCAATAACTCATGTAATAATAATAATAACAATAAATAATAATAATAATAAAATTATATTTTTGCACTTTTAAATAACAATTTCAATTTTATTTTAATATAATTTTCACTATGTATATTTAAATTTATATCATCATTATCTTCAAGATAAAATGGTAATAATATAATTTTATCTATTAATTTTTTTAATTTATCGTACACATCATATTATAGACAAAATTTCATCTTAAATACACTCAAATCATATAATCTTCTCTTTAATCCAAATAACAACACACTTCACTCTCCATTATCTCAAATTCATCCTCTCGCTCTTCATAAAATTATCTTTCCAATTCAAACACAAAATCACAAATTAAAGAATTGTTGTCACCGGCATTACAATTTTTTTTATTATCTAACACAATTTTAATAAAATCAATAGAAGTATTTTTTTTATTGTTATTTTATATTAACAGTAATTTCATCTTATATTAATTTTAAAATTTCTACTTAAATAAAAATTTTGAATGTTGAACAGACTAAAAATATTTTAAAAAAACTCGATTCAAAATATTTAAATTTATAAAAATCTTAAAATTTAATAAAATATTTTAAATTTCAAAATACATAATTCATAAAATATTTTCAACTTATGAATTTAAAATAAATTTGACCCAAGAAAATATTGAAACTTTTCTGATGTGGAGATTAGAAAAGAAACGATGGGTGCTAAAAGAAACTCGAACTCGATGTGAGAAAGCCCAAACGAGCCTGTGTCTCTTCTGAGTACGATTGGCTGTTTCATTATTGCAAGAAACAATAAGCACGTTGCTGAAGTAGAACCTCTGGATCTCTCTATCTTTCTCTCTGCGATGGAGTTTCGCGTTTCCGTTATTTTGAGCGTCTTCCTCATTGTTTCCTTATTCTCTCCTCAAATCAGGGTTAGTTTCTCTTTCTCTGTAATCTCTTCAATCTGGCAAGCCCGTACGCACTCGACGGCGGTTTTGATCTAACGATTTCCTCTTTCTTTTATTCGGTTGTTTGTGTTATCGCAGGGTGAGGCTTCTGGTTCACTCACCTTCGTTGATAGCTCCAGTCATCAATTCCTTCGCGCCAGATCATCAGATGACGAGGTTCAGATTCTTCTTTTGTCTTGTTTCTGCATTTTATGTTACATTCCGATTCATCTCGCTGATCGATGCGAACATCAGTTGTTTAATTGAATACGGTTCTACCGAACTTCGATTTCGAGTAGATTTAAAAATTTAGGTGCGTACAAATTAAACAAAAAAAAAATTAAAATCCATTTTGGAGTCTTATGAATAAATCATGTAATATGAGCCTTCCGCCTAATTGTTAGTGTTGGCAACGTTGGGGGAAGTGACACTTGACGAATGAATACGAACTCTCGTTAGATGTGAGAACTGAATTGCAACATCTTCTCTTGTTTATATTGTATGAGTGGGCGTCCTATTTAAATTTTTCCAAATAATATTTATAATGACAGTTTTAATTGTATTACTGCAACTTATATTAGAATTTTATCTACACGTTTGTTCATTTTGGGGGACATTGATTTTCGTTGAATTTAAAGGTGAATATTCTCTTCACTTTCATCTTTTCCGTGTTCCCCCTAGTTTCACGATTGATATTACTGCATTCTGTTCAACGCTTAAATCAATAATGGTGATCTCACTGAGTGGTACAATTCCACTTTGCAGCGACCTTCATTGTTGCTTCAGGATGTCAGCGCTGCTGTGTCAGTTTTGCTTGGTTTTGCTCCTCCTTCCACCCTTTCAGCTGCCAGCTCATCCAAGGTCATTTGAAATCATTAGTGGTGTTCTGTTTTCACCACATTAGTCATGTTACATCATACTTATATTAGGTTTGATTGATGATAATATTATGTCTTTCTGCAGTTGAACAACGTTCTGAGTCCTAACCCATTCAAGAGGCCTCGTGCTGTATTTTTGCTGGAAGTGAATGGAATCAATGGTCTCTGGCCATGGATTAACTACAATAATCAATTTCTATATTATGTTCTCTCCTTCATAAAAAGATAACTGTAGTGAATTATGCATGCAGGTCTTGGGAAAATGGCCCAGGATAGTCCAATATTCAGCAATTCATTTTGGAGTATAAATTCAGATAAAGTTGACATTCAACTCCCAGGTGAGGCTTTAAAAAGTACATTTTTGAAAAGAAATAGAATATGATGAAAATGGTGTTAGGCATTTAATATTTTTTTGTAAGAAGCATTTCATTTTCATTGTTGTTTTAATTTATGCAGATGAAAGCCATGTTTCTGTTGTTTCTTTGGATGATCAACGGGAAAACTGGACTGACAAAGAAATCAGAGATTTTGTTAGTTTTGATTTATATTATCTATGTCTATCAGCTATTTCCATATTATTTGATCGTCATGTTATATGTGAAAGTGACTTTGTCTTGTTTTCTTAGTCATCTTTGATAGATGGATCGTATGTTCCTGATGCCTTTGTGCCATTAAATGGAGTGCTTTCTATTCCATTGGCAAATGGTGCCTCAGTGAATTTCCGTATGTCAGAGGTATGATGAAGATTTTAAGGTATATTTTCTGCTTAAATGTGAAGTTGTTAAGACTGACTTTGGGGGTTTCCACATGTGCGTTTGCAGAAAGCTGAAAGGATGTTTGTTTTTGGTCTTATGTCTCTTATGCATGACGTCCAAAGAGCAATTCAATGGCATGGTGATTTATCACAGAGTACAAAGAGTCCAGCCGAGCTGTTAATGGGATGCTTCAATGGCATTAAGGTATGCCATGTTCTTCTTCACTCGCTTTCTTGTTTTTAACCATTTTTTCCTTTGAATTTCTGGAATAACTGACATGCAACTTGCACTATTTTCCCAGAAACTGAGTTAGGGGCAGTTATGATAGTTGTGTAGAAATTAATCGCTACAGAAAACAAATCTGTATTAGAAACTCTAGAATTATGTGTAGAAGATAACTGGCAGTAATTAGTTCTGTATAACTGTAGGATGTCGGTTATGTGACTTGAACTTTTCCAAATAGAAAGAATTTGTTTATCTTGTTTGATGTTGTTTATCTTGTTTTGTTATTTGATATTGTACAACTAAAACACAATAACACTTTTTTGTTCGTTTGTTTTCATTTTTTAACTACCATAAAACAATTCGGTTCAGCTGTGCATTAAACTCCTATTTAACTGCTATTTTAGTATTTAAAACTAAACTAACAAAGTGTTTTAGTTCAGATTTTTATTGAAAACAACTTAGTTTTTTCAAGTTTAATTCAATACAGTTCTTAACTATTTCAATTCAATTATTTTTTTTCCCACTCGTACTTCACCAAATCCATCAACCCTGAAACACAAACTTCATGTGTGTTGGAATCCCTAATTTAGTCTTCCATCGACAAGAGGTGATGTACTTTGGAGTACAAAGACAGTGGTGGTGGCATTCCCTTCACGCTCTCGATGCAGTGGTGATGGAATCCTTCATGAACGAGCACAATGTCAACATCCCAATTCCAATCTAACTTTTCCTATTAGATCTGAGGTCTATTTTTCTTCCGGATGGGAATTTTTATTTTTTTTTATCTTATCCGAGATTGCCAGGCTGGTGATTGTGGTTAGGGAAAATATGTGTCGAGTCTGATCTGATTAGAAAGGCAGGCTATGGCTGAGAAAGTGTGTTGAGAATCAGTGGGGTGGTACACAAAACAGCCATTGTGGCGCTAATGGACAAAAGCAACCTTTTGTGGTCAAGGTTTGTGGGCTTTGGTGTCATTCCTGCTGTTGTTGGTTGCCACTTTGGTGTTGATATCACCACCAGGACAGAAGTTGGATGATTGATGAGAGAAAAGGGGCTGCTCAAGGGGAGATTGGGAAAGTTGAAGAAAAAAAGAAAAAGTACAACCCTTCATTACAAAGGAATAAATGTAATGGCATTAAAACAGTTTCCCATGGTGGGAGACATCTTAAGGTCTCCCTCCCACCCTCGCATTCACCCCCGAACTGGGCATTATCCAATGCACTTGTTCCTAACATAAATTATGCTAACTGGGAAAATTTGTATCCTGCCAAGCTACACATTTTTCCCCATACTTAATTAACATTTTGTTTCTATTTGGTTGATAACTTAGCGACATGATAAGTTATATGTATATGAATGCAACTCTGAAAGAGAAACAGTTCTTTCAATACACGGTATTAGAGTCAATTTTCCTCCTAATACTTTTTCTCAATTTACATGTATCACATGCCTTCGAGGCATATTTCTCCAATACTTAGGGTCTCCCCGCATAGTAAATTTTTAATTCCTAATTTCATTACCATGATAAAAGGACCCTTGATTACATATTATTACTTTTATTTCTTTATCTATGTCTATATGTAAAAAGAAAACAAAAGTAATATTGCATACTTGAGACAGTGAACATTCCTTTTGCTGTTAAGTTTGTGAACATAACTGATAATCAATAAAATATACACTTACGTTTCCACTTTATTCTTCAGTCTATGGCATAATGTTTTCTTCATATCTATCTGCGATATGTGTTGACTGTTATTGCTATTGAGATGAAATTTAATTTTTTTTTGTTGACTAACATGGGCCAGGTTTTGCAAGAGCAATATGAAACTGAAAGTATTGCTGAGCATGGAATTGAAGTGCTATATGCGACTTTGTCAAAGATAGTTAGTTCATTGCAGGAAGCATATAAAGGTGAATTTTGCCAGTGTATGATTTTGATTTTACATTAAAGCCTTGCAATATTGGCAATGATTTGCTTTAATATAGAAAACCTAGTCAAATAACTAGCAACCTCTTAGCTAATCATTCATTCTTCTGATCTTCAGATGTCAGCAATATTGATCTAAAAAGTTCATTTACTTTATTTTAACCTCTTAATGATCAATTACTGAGCAGGTCAAATTGTTGGAATAATCTACTGTCATGTGGCTACTACAGAAGAGTTGGAAAAGAAGTTTGATGTAATCTTTACTCCTCACCACACTGCTCGATGGTTGGCCGAAACAAGTGCACCCAATGCAACATTGCCAGAAGTGGTGCTGGTTAGGAGAACCCTTGCTTGGGTAACAGGAATTCTATTGCTCGTTTCAACACTTATGGGGGTAAGTATTAGATAAAATAAAGAGTAATCCTATAATAATATAATTAGATACAAACATGGAAAAGTGAAAGAAACACCTTTTAATTAGATACGACACAATGGTGGATTTGAGATTGATGCTTAAAAGAATCTGTCATTAACAATACAAAGGTGGATGAGTATTTTTAAAACTGGTGTATAATATTTTACTAATTTGTTTGCTGGCAGATATGCTACCTCCTGAATATGCCGCTCACAAGGGACACGCTTCTATATTCTAACGTCAAGCTTGATTAGGCATGGACGCGAACCAAGACCGATCTTTTCAACCAACGGAGAACCCGGGTGCCGTTAAACCTTGTAATTGGGGGTCTTTTTCTTGATGCCTCTAATCTGTGTGCGTGATTATATTAATGTTAAACCATTAGTTACTTGTGTTTAATGGACCACCGGTGTAGCAAATTATATTCATGAATCATTGGAAACTCGTCCAATCAGTCAGGATTTGGGTATTAGAGAATAGGGGATTATTGTATTATTGTTTGAATGTGAAGCACTGTACCCCGTGTTTAGTCAGGGCGTAGATAGTCATAGATGTGTGATTATTCCAGCCATTACAATAATGGGTGTAACCTGTGATTGACATTTTGGTCCAAATAATTTCAATTTTATTGTAAAATAATGAATTTTCAGAGAGACATTTTTATCTTCTCCTTTCTAAATAACAAGCACAGCATTATTTTCATATTTTCATATAACACGAGCCCACCATTTACTGGCATACAGTTCCACTTCTATACGGTTGGCAATTGATTTTATGGATGATGAAATTGATTTGATAACCTTTCATTTCGACTATAATAGATTCATAAAAGTAACGCATTAATTCACTAATATCTAGTAAAATATATCTAAAATTATTTTATTTCATTATTATAAGAATTCATTGAGCCAACAAATATTTTGTGGATGGGTATCCAATTTATCTAAAAAATTATACTGCCACACGTTTTATATATAAGAAACAAACTTTTACTAGTGCCCGATAAAATTAATTAACTTAGTTTTGCTTAATAATATCCGTAAAATGAAATAATTTAAATTGTACCTATGTTTCAGTGATACTGCTCGAGTTGAAAAAAATCTTTTTTTTTTTAATTTGTAAGGATAACTTATATTGTTAGCGACTTATAACAATGCTGCAAAAAGAAATTAACAAATGATTGCATTTGAAATTATTACATTTTCTCGTATTAAAAA
>Ga0209389_1006174_pt1 | contig 10368 bp, 3 predicted proteins | sample CowpearedBW_FD_187526 | JGI IMG/M metagenome (GOLD analysis project Ga0209389, IMG submission 187526) | Root nodule microbial communities of legume samples collected from California, USA - Cow pea red BW (SPAdes) (version 2) | ecosystem: Host-associated > Plants > Roots > Nodule | place: USA...
GTATTTGTATCTTTTATTTTGTTTTTAGTAATGTTCAAGAAATATGTTTTAATTTCAATTTTTCCAAATTCCATCTATATATTTATTATATTTTATGAATTGTATAAGTGTCTGTGCATATATATCTTACAAGTATCATATTTGTTGAGTACTGCGTTGTCATAAGTGTCTAGTGTTTTTATATGTGCTGCCATAGTGACATGAGTCTCATTAGAAGTATTCTTGTGATTTTTTCTATTTGTAATTGTTATAGCACTCTACGAGTTATTTTTTCAGTTTATGAATATACGGTAGAAATAAATAAATAAAAAAAACACCAAAATAGAGAGTAATTCAACTCCAAATTATCTTCCTTTTGTTCTAATTTTCTGCATAATTTGCAATAGCTATAATCATTATAGAACTTTGTTTCTTGAGTGTAAGATACCATCATCACCTCAGAAATACCTCCAATAGAGTGGTATCAAAGTTGTAGATCCTTGCAATAAAACAATGTAAAGAACGATGACCATTAACAAATAACTATTTATTGTAATGTCCTAGTTCCTTTTATTTGAGGGGAATCCTAGAAAGTGGATTTTAAGTCTAACTCAATCTCAACCTACTTGTAAACCAAAATTTGCAATTATATATATATATATATATATAATATTATAATTTGGTCATATCTCTAGTCAATCAATAATCTCCAATACACCCCCTCACATTGAGGACATCGAGCGTAGAAATAGAGGGAAGGGGGGCGACTGATAATGGGCAACATGATAGCCTCAGCCTTGCTATGATAGACTCATAAACTCTGATACCATCTTTAGAAGGTAGACTTTAAACTTAACTCAACCTCATAAACCACCTTGTACGATGATGTTTGTATCTACCTATATATTATAATTGGTCATATGTCTAGTTAATGTGAAATCTCTAATAGGGAAAATTATGAATTTTGGGCTATAAAAATGGAGGCTTTGTTCACTTCTTTGGATGACTCAAAGTTAATACAAGCAAGGCATGAAGATCAAGCACTTACAATTGTGTAACATGTAACATGGAAGAAAAATAAAAAAACATAGATACCGATGTTCTTAGGATGACTTAGAAAGGGGTCTCATTAGCCAAATTTTCAAGTACCATGAGGGCAAAAACAACAAAAAGAAACATGGGAAACTCTTCAATAAGAGTTCAAAGAAGATTCAAAGGTGAGGACAATTAAATTTTAAGAGAGATTCAAAGGATGAAGAAAAAGAAAAGTTTGAATGAATACTTGAATAGATCGTCAAAGTTGGTGAATCAAATGAAGTTAATTGGAGATACAATCAATGAATAAAGAATTGCTAATAATATTCTTATTAGTTTGACTAACTAATTTGATCCTATGGCGATTTCCATAGAAGAAACTAAGGACTTATCAACCATGATTGCTCAAGGATTGATGGGTTCACTTAGATCTGGTGACCATAAATTGTTACATCACAGTGAAAAGTCATTTGAAAGCATGTTTCAATCCAAGCTTACTATATCATCTCATATAGGTGAATCAACAAATAATGGTTGATTTGGAAGAGGAGGAAGAAATCCACGTGGAAGAGAAGAGGAAATATGTAAGAAGAACAATCATGAAGAAAAAGATTGATGGAATATAAACAAGCCACAAGGTTAGAATGTGGATATGAGCAAAAGGATTGTCACTTTGACAATCAACACCACAAGTCATTAGTTCAAGTAGAAAATGGTGAAGGGAGCTTGATCTTTGCTTGTCAAAGACAACTCGAGCATAAAAATATATGGTATTTGGATAGCATCTGCAGCAATCATATAATGGAAGATTGAGAAGCTTTTCTTAACATGGATTCTTCATTTGTTTCAAAAGTTAAATTACGCAAAGAGTGTGTTGAAGTAGGAGGCAAAGACAAAAATGGATTTACAACAAAGAAAGAGGCAGGTGATTCACGGTATGTGTTAGGAACCCAGAAACTGTGAGAAAAACGAGACTGAAAAGAACTAAGAAAAACTCCCAAACTGAATTATTCACTATTAGCTGTATAAGCCAAAGTTTACAAAGGAAAAACTTCCTTTCTAACAGGGTATCCCTATCACATGGTCAAAAGATTGTCAATACAAAAGAATCCCCCCTCCAAGGAACTGATTGGTCTAATTATATAGACCAACTCCCACCGCTTCCTTTATTCTTATCTTCTATAATAACCATTTCCACCACTTCCTTTTATTTCTCCTTGTGCAATTAACCTTCCATATCCTATCATTCCTTCTATAATACCTACTCCACTCTTCTTCAAGTATGTGTCAAAAAACTAGATGAAAAGATGTTGGATATTGAACAACTTTTGCAGCATGGTTATTCTTTGATTTCAGAATTTACATTCTTATTCAAAAAGAAGAATTGTTAATACGGTGAAAATGAGAAAAAACAAAAATTTTCTACTTACACTTAATTATGAGAGAAAAGAGAAAAGAGAAACCAAGAAGGCATATGAATTATTCTTGTTTATAATCAAGAAGAGATACAATGATAAGGAATAAAATCAATAATTAATAATGAGTGATGTAATCAAATATCATATTTCTCCATTTAATATAATCAAATCATATATTAAGCACAAGGTTTATACCAAAACCCATTTTTTCTTTCCATGAATGCTCTTTTCCTTCTTTTCTACCAAAATTAAGAAAAAATATATTCACCTTTTTCCTTTCTCCACTCAAGTTCATCAAAAGTATAGCTCTTATAGGTTTTTAATCAAATGTAAGAATGTTATTGCATCACTATACTGACTGCAACCCTAACTAGCTTACACACCAATCAAACATAGCCTCCATAGTTCTTACAATAACTTATTTTCCAAGTATGACTAGGCAACATTGTCTATATATATGATTCAAAAGCAAAAGCATACAAATGGTAAAAAGCCAAATTTCATTATGTAATGGATTTAAGTATTGAAAAAAAAAAAGCAAAACATGTCAACTGTAGGTAAGAAGCACAATCTTTTGGGGGAAACAGAAAAGTAAAGAAACTAGCAATACTACCTCCTGCATAAATCTGCCTCTAGAGTGCAATCCACCTTTGCCAAAATAATGCGCCCATCAATTTCTGGGTCATACCTATTAAAATTAATTAGAATTAATCAAATACATATTGGTCATTCAATTAGTGGTTATAATAAAAAATAACTAAATCTACAAATGAGAGGGGGAAATCTATCTCTAAAATGCAATTTCAAGAAGTGTGAGAAACAATGAATCAATAATAAAGTACCTCTCTTTCATAATTTTAGCTGTTTTCTCCCATGCAGGTTTCTGAAAGAAACCAGTAGAAGATTAATTCATGTAAAGTTTAAAATCTATTAATCCACCAAAAATGCTAAAAATTTATAAATCAGCCATCACTCCATATTAAAGGAAAGAACTTCTACATAATTCATTAATTGTATCAAAGCACATGGCTAACAATCTTATATGGGTGAAATGCAACCACCCTTATCGTAAGATGTTATTAAATATTATAAATCATATTTTTGCATTAGTCGCTACTGAAGTGTAACCGATGAAAGATGCCCTTGAAATAGCCTTTGCCAATGCTACTTAGTGGCTTGAACGGAGAGGGAAATTCCCCTTTTAAGGAATGAGACATTGTTGAAACAGGACCCAGTCTATTTAGGAAACAACAAACACATCAGGTGACATGGCAGGTGCCAATCTTGTTTCCTGATGAAGATGTACAGAATTATGTTAAAAAAATTATTACCATACAGAATTATGATAAAAATTATTACCAAACGTTGACACCAGGAACACCAAGGTGCATAAAAATTTACAACTGTAATTGGGAACCTGCAAAAGGATTACGAAACATAGAGTAAATAATGCATTTTGAAAGGAACTTGGGTAAAACAAGGAAAACTCAAATGAAATATTCTCAGAAGTGGCCACTTACTGATGAACATAATTATCAAAAGTATGTGTTGTGAGTGAAAATGAACCTTCAACAGATTCTCCATCTACTTCATCATCATGCTTTACAGCATTTGCAACTGTACCTGAATGAAACTCAGATCCAGTGGGTCTTAAATTTGAATCAATAGAAAACTTCCGAACTGTTTTTGTTATATTGAGCCTGTTCTGAAAACAAGAGGTAAAATATTAAGTACAAGGACTAAAACTTAAAAGAATTGGATGAGGGATCATATCATAAGTGAGTATAAAATGAATACGAAAAAAGAGTAACAGAGACTTACTGTTCCCAGCACATCACTCACATCGACTGATGCAAACTCACATGAGAGTGCAGGAAAACTACAAAATAAGTTGAATCCATAAGCCAACGGCAACAGAGAAAGAGGAAGATAAAGTTTACAAATAGTCATTAAATTGACTTAATGTACTGGGTATAATACTATGACTTGCTATGGTATCCAAATGTGTTGTGGGGGACTAGAAGCTCTCAGAAAAACCGATGGACTGTGAGAGATGAACGCAATGTTTGGGGAACAACTTGACCACATGTCAATTTCACAAGCCATTACATGATATACCGATATTTACTCCCAGCCTTCTAATGATCATTTTCTAAGATCCCCATCTCACTCCCAATTTCAACAACACCCAGTTTCATGGGAAGGTTTTTCCAACTTCCTTCTATAGTAGTGTTAATGGATGTGGAGTTTTAAGAGAGAATTTCAATTTTCACATTCGTTTGGATCTTAAATCCAAAGAATTTTTAAAATGATGGTAAGTTGATAGGAGATTTGTTTAAAAGTAATAAGAAGGCCGTTCATATAAAGTTGAAAAAATGAAAGAATTCGAAAATTCCTACTTTTTTACGGTCTCCCCGTCAACTCTCTCATTCAAAGTTCTCTCTCTCTTGCACCTCTTCCCCTCTGACGCTTTTGTTTGAGTCTCTCTCGCTCCCTCTTTTCTACTCCTCTCTCTTTTACACCTCCCTCTCACTCTCACTCTTACTCTTTTGCACCTCTATTTCCCAATCTATCTCTGTTATGCATTTTTATAAATAAATATTGAAAAATGAAATTCTACATACAATAGAAATTAAATTACTTTACACAAACAAAGAATTTCAAATGCAAGAAATTTAAAATTCTTTATTAAAAAAATTGAAAATAAAAATAATTAAATTAAAGAAATTAAATTTACAAGCATTGTAAATTCCAAGGAATTTTAAATGCTCAATCCGAACACTACATAAGTGAATTTCAAGATTCTAGTCAAACTTTAAACCTTTTTGTTTAATAATTAATCAATAGACAGTAAACAACATATCAAACCCTAACCGGCCTCAATTTGCAAATAGAAGTAGATTGAAGCTCGCATTCCTTGTAACATGACAAGTTCATACCAAGATTCAACAAAAACCACAAACCCACCAGTATATACGTAATATTAAACAATAGTTAAGACATGAGCATTCACCATCTTTGAAAAACATCCTATTCAACCACGGACAGAAAATGCCTAAATATTATTCTACCTGATATTGAAATCGATACGTAGATAGTCATGATCAGAACTCTTGTCAACAATCACAGATGTGGAGGTGCTAACAGTCAAATAATTACTTAGTTCCTGAAACAAGGATGCAAGACAAATATCAAAATGAAATTTGAGCATCCAATTCTTAGAAATTTGACAAAACTAAATATAGATGTTCATAATTAAAGGTCTAATAGTGAAGCAGTATGGAACTTAACATCAATTCAAATTACAACTTTTTGTTCAACAATTCACAAGTCATAAACATGATGGAGGTTCCAGCCACTGACCATTCCAAACAAAAACATCATGAAGAGAGCTGCCAATATGGATAATCCCGCTCCCGACAACGACGCCTCAGTCAAATCTCTCGGGATTTTTCTGTTGACACAAATCAACATCAATAACATAACAAAAAAATCATTCCTAATTTCAAGAAGGAAAAAAAAAAAAAGAAGAGGAAACCTGCATTCACAAATTACTCGTAAAATTTACATCGAAAGCGGTGACATCCATAACCACAAAACTACTAAAAAGATTTACACTAAAACAATTCCAATTACACAAGAAGCCTCGAATCTAGGCAATGGACAAGTTCTTCATGCACACAGACACCGAAAATATCAGTCTCCGTGTTTTCTTACAGTGTGGACTTCGGTTTGAACCGTTATTCAAAAAGCTTAACAATGAGCACAACAAAATCCCAATAAATCTGTAACAGAAAACAACGATTCTGCACATTGGCAAGCAAATTGAAACCGATAGGGATAACGGAGAGAAAATCCGACCTGTAAAAATCAACGGATTTGAGCTTAGTTGCAGAAATCATGATGGCGAAATGGAGGAATCACAGTGAGAGAGAGCGAGAGATAAACAAAATTCTCTGAAACAGAAAGCGCAATAGCTATAGATTGCAGATCGAAGGAGCTTCCCTTTCTGCTGTAGCTTCTCCGTCCCCCACTCTCTCCTCTCCTGCTCAGGTGACGAAAAAAAGTTGAATATATTCAGAAAAGAAAAGGTAGAATATTTAATTATTAATTAGATTTTGGAGGAAATTTTAATTTTGCATAGTTGATATACTTAAATAAAAAACATAGCTAAGTTTTGAATATTGCATTACTTCATGGATTTAATTTAAGAGTGTAACTTTACAATACTTTTGTTACGTTTTATAAAATTCATTTGAAAGCAATTTATAGTTGATTTATGTACAATTATACATGAAAATTAATTTATTGTTTTATGGAGAAAAATAATAGGAAAGAATAACATAGGCAAAGGAAAAAACCAATATGAATCCAAGTATCAAAAGAGTTACAGTGATTTTTTTTATTGCAATTTAGCTTTATTCAATTTATCAATTTAGGTCATGGATTATGTGGTTGAAATTGTGGAAAGAGAATATAAAAGGAGGAAGGAATACAAACCAAAGGAGTGTGCAATGAGGTGTTGAATTAAGGTTTTAATTTTCTACTTTTTAGTTTAATATGATTTAAATAACTTTTATTGGTTTTCTCAAGATTATTTTAGTTCTTAGAATTTAAACATTTGTATTTGTGTTACAAAAGTTTATTTTGATTATTTTCTTTCCTGACACATGTTTAGATGACTTACAACTAGTAGAATGAACTGACTATGACTTCATCTTTTTAAGGTAGTTTCTGTAATAATGAAGGCTCAAAACTGTTCAAAAGAGTTTAAATGTCAAAATAATTTTATAAAATTTGAAAAAATGAGAGTAAAGGATATTTAATTCAAAAAGAGATTACAAATATCTTTTATAACAACAAATAAGAGCATTTAATTGAAATTTTTAATATTTGTAAAAAAAAAGAATACTTTCTTTTTATAAAATGAGCATGCGCTAAAAAGTAGGTTTAATTATTATATGGTGTAATAAAATTTACATTTAACTCTTATATTTAAAATTATTAACTTTAGTCTTTATTTATGTGATATCTTTAATCTTTTTTAATTCTTATAAATTCATATGTTATGGATTAACAAATTTAAAAATAATATTATAAGAACTAAGCATGAGTAAGAATTAAAATAACTATTTGTTGATATATGAATTAAAAGATAAAATATGTACCACAACAAAAAGTTAAATTAATAATCAAACCTAAAACTCAGTACAAAAGTATTTATTATTATCCTAATAAGTTAAATTTCACTAGTTAACTACAATAGAATGTTGTAAAATTTAAAAAAAAAATCATGATTATCATATAAAAAATGTAACGTCTCATTTAATAAATAAATCTAATTAAATAAAATATTACATCAATTAAAATATTAAAATGCCATGAGGCTTAATGTATAAGGATCTTGCAGTCATCCAAATATACCAAAAAGAAAACTAAAACATACCACGATGTCATTAACAAAACAGAATGTAAAAGTTTGACAATTGACCAAAACACATAGGCAATAGTGCCTATAGACAGTACTTGAAGGAATGAGATCCAACCATAAGTCAACTACACTGCAAAGTTTCCATCACCCTGTTGACCACTAGGGTTTTCCACATCTACTCACATCAATAAATTAATGATCTTTGCAAAAAGGTAAAACCACACACAAGACAAACACAAGCAAACAAAAAGGGGTAAGCTAGAGTAAAAAGGTTTTATCATACGACTAAGCATACAATTTAAAGGTCAAGTCCATATAAATCAACCAAGCATGTGATAGCAAACAACAAGACTCTAGACTTAATTATCCAGATACATATAATCAGTCAGATTCATTGGATGCTTGGACTTGTGGTGGCCTCTACTGCTCTGTAGAGCCATTGCCAATGAGTTTCACCCTACCACGCACAAGGTTAGCCTTCAAACATCTAAGGTCATTATCCTGCCAAAGACTAGGGTCTCTTGCTACTCTCACCACTTGAGTCAGTACGCTCTACGTGAGACTAACTAACTCTTTAGAGCTTCAAGATGCAATCCTTACTTGAATCCTTACTTAATTATATACGTTGAGGCACCACCACGAAACCTTACTAAGAGGTTTGCACCACCATGAGCTCTTACCAAGAGGTTTATGGAATTACGTCCATCACACAAGACACCACCATGAGATCTCACCAAGAGATTCATGGAATTACGTCCAACTCATACCATAGTCATGTCTCACCAACCAACCATAGATTTCTTATCATACCAATCTCATGCCAATATTCATTCCAACCAACCAATCATGATTCATGTTTTGTATTTCATACTCATCAAGCAAATCTCATTCTCATTTAATCTTATACAACATACATGGCATCATGCATCGTGCGTTTATGGTAAAACACTTTATCAGGCAGGCAAGCAACCACATCAAAGAATAAATCAGAACTAGAACACAATCTGTCCAGTCTCGTTCAGGCTAGAAGTCCTCGCTCAGTCGAGAGAGGTCCTCTCGCTTAGGCAAGCTCTTCTCGCCTCAACGAGAGTTCGAGTAGTGGAACAGTGGCTCCTGCGATTTCTCACTTAGGCAAGACGTCCTCGCCTGAGCGAGATTACCCCTCGCTCAAAACGAAGGCTTGTCGCCTGAGCGAAAGTTCGGGCAGGAAAATTTGGGCGAGCTCTTGTTAATCTCGCCTAGGCGAGACGTGCTCGCTTGGGCGAGAATATCAGTTCTCACCATTGTTCACACGTGCATCAACCAAGCATTCGAAACCCAATCAACATTTATCATTATTCCAAGCAACCACAATAACACATAAGCATCATAAACACGAAACAAAGCTAAAAACAGGCAGATATGAAGAAAACGCGAAAACCCTAGCTTCCCTTAACTAAACAAATGTTAGTAGAAAGTACATACACTCAACAGAGGGTCACCACAGTTCTAGGAACAGAGTTACGAGCTGGAAATAGTAACATCAGAACCAAAAATGAGATTACTAAGAGAACTCTAGTTGAAACCACGAAGAATGAGCGGAAGAATATGAAGCATGAGTCGAGAACCAACTTACGTGGGATAGAAATGGAGTTTACTAGCTTGACGAGGAACAAAAGCCAAACCCTAACAAAGCTCGTTGTTGCAGTTCTAAGAGGGAATAGGAACAACTTTTGGAAAGTGTGCAAAATAAGAGGGTTAGAGCTGGTTTAGGAGTTTTGGGCACCCTATGGGCCAACCTTAGGCCCAACAGATTAGGGTAGGCCCTTAAACATAAAAGTAGAAAAAGTGGGTCTTACAAAAAATATCAGTCAACAAAATATTTTGATTAACTAACTATTGGTTTTTTAATCTTTCCAATTGTCTTTTTTAATATCACATTTTTACATACAATTTGGATTATTAATGAACACAATTAAAGCTAACCAAATATTGGAAGAAATAGTTTTTTTTTTTATGATATATTTTACGTGGCGTAAAAGTTTTGTATGGGTGATAAAATAGAAAATAGACTATACTATACTATAAGTTAATTAGGCTAAAACAAAGACATAGAAAAATGAAAATAATTTTAGTAACTAAAAAAGATATTCTTAAAAGATTTCATATTTAAATTATCCAGATAAAATAGGTATATTATATCAGTTCTGTGTGCATATTAGATCGATTCTGCAACCGATCTAATATGTGCCAATGTAATATGTCAAAGATATTATTGGGCTAAAACAAAAACATAGAAAAATGGAGAATAATTTTAGTAACTAAAAGAGATATTCTTAAAAGATTCCATATTTTAATTAGCCTTCACTAGTACAAAATAGGTATATTATATTGGTTCTGAGGTGCATATTAGATTAGTTTCGCAACTGATCTAATATGCGCCAATGTAATATGTCAAAGATATATTAGATCAGTTATGGAAGAATCAATCTAATATATTTAACTGAAAAGAAAAAAGAAAAGCCT
>Ga0209389_1006180_pt1 | contig 10360 bp, 5 predicted proteins | sample CowpearedBW_FD_187526 | JGI IMG/M metagenome (GOLD analysis project Ga0209389, IMG submission 187526) | Root nodule microbial communities of legume samples collected from California, USA - Cow pea red BW (SPAdes) (version 2) | ecosystem: Host-associated > Plants > Roots > Nodule | place: USA...
AATAATAATTATAGGATTGACAAGTTAGTAAGATAAGAAAACAATAATTAATACAGTTGAAGAAAAATAAGGAAATATATATTAAATAAGTAATACGTTTAAAAGCTCATATTTTGTTGTGATTAGTACTCTCACATGTACTGATAAGAAGCAAAATTAGTTATAAATCGTAAGTTTCAATTTTGCAGTTTTCATAGAGTCCAGCGTGTGCTTTGACTCACCAATCAAAATGCACCTTCATGAATTCACACCACGTGTTCGTAACATTCCCCAGTCCTCTTGTGCTCTATACTTACCCATCATTTTCAACTAAAAGTCATAATTTGCCAAAGAAACTTTGAATTTTCCTTCTGAATCCACTGAATTGCTGCAGCCACTTATGAAAAGCCAACACCAATTTACACAGAGATTCAATCAAACCGAGTATCCCACTTTTCAGATTGCTTTCATCAACCTATATATGCAAACTACCATCCCACAAAAAACAAAGTGATTTGTTTCAAACACCACTTCCTAGGCTGTCACACAGTTTTTTTTATGTCTGATCCTTGTACTTAGCAGAGATTTAGGTTTCATTTTGGAAAGACAAAGCAAAATCTTTGGCCATGCCCTTTATATTGGATCAAAGAGAGAGTGAAGGGTGAAAGAACTTGTTCAAGAATCGCAGCATCTGCAACCATGACTACTCCTTTGGCTTACCAAGAACACCTTCCTGCAGCACCCGAATGGCTGAACAAAGGGGACAACGCGTGGCAGTTAACAGCGGCAACTCTTGTTGGTCTTCAAAGCATGCCGGGTCTTGTGATTCTGTACGCCAGCATAGTGAAGAAAAAATGGGCTGTGAACTCAGCTTTCATGGCTCTCTATGCCTTTGCAGCAGTTCTCCTATGTTGGGTGCTGGTGTGTTACCGAATGGCCTTTGGGGAGGAGCTTTTGCCCTTCTGGGGTAAGGGTGCCCCTGCACTAGGTCAAAAGTTCCTCACAAAACGAGCCATAGTTATGGAAACCACTCACCGCTTTGATAATGGGACTGTTGAGACCCCTGCTGAAGAACCCCTTTACCCCATGGCTTCCCTTGTTTATTTCCAATTCACTTTTGCTGCTATTACCCTCATCTTGTTGGCTGGTTCTGTTCTTGGCCGTATGAACATCAAGGCTTGGATGGCTTTTGTGCCTCTTTGGTTAATCTTTTCTTACACTGTTGGGGCTTTCAGTCTCTGGGGTGGTGGCTTTCTCTACCAATGGGGTGTCATAGATTACTCTGGTGGCTATGTCATTCACCTTTCCTCTGGAATCTCTGGTTTAACCGCTGCTTATTGGGTAACAAATAAACCTTCCCTTTTCATTTTTCTTCATAGCCCTATCAAACTTTGCCTCAAAAGTCTACAGGGTATCTTTTAAATTGCATTCATGATCACTGTTTTGTCACAAAATCTCATCTTTTGGTGTTGTCAAAAAATTGCAGAAAAAAAAAAGATAGCAGCATCCTTGTTGTTATTGTTACAGAGTCCAAGTTCTATTTTTTCTTCTGATTTGGAAGAAATAACCATATTTTATCAATTTTGTTATACTGTTGAGAAAAAATGTCTTTTTCTTAAAGCAACAGTGGCAAACATATTAACCAATTAATGTTTTGATGAATCATGTTTGGGAAGTTGGTTTGTGATACTGATAAATTGTGCAGGTTGGACCAAGGTTGAAGAGTGACAGAGAGAGGTTTCCACCGAACAATGTGCTGCTGATGCTTGCAGGTGCAGGGTTGTTGTGGATGGGGTGGTCAGGGTTCAATGGTGGAGCACCATATGCTGCAAATGTTGCATCTTCAATTGCTGTGCTCAACACAAACATCAGTGCAGCCACAAGTCTCCTGGTATGGACAACCTTGGATGTCATTGTGTTCGGGAAACCTTCTGTGATCGGAGCTGTGCAGGGCATGATGACTGGTCTTGCATGCATCACACCAGGAGCAGGTATCATCAATTCTCTTTATTTCTTAACTAATGCTCAAATTCTATAATCTTTCGGTCTCTGGACCAAATTTACTATGAAAATGGATAAGTATATGTATTTTTACTTGACATGTTTATAAACACAAATGAGTTTCAACTTATATTGTTGGCCTACATAATATTTACATACACATTCAACAAATATTCAACAAGCATCATGTTAATTTGACTTCAGTATAAAGTATTTCACACTTGTGGTGGAGTATATATATATAAAAGATAAAAGGATTTTTTGAAAAAATGAAAATGAGAAATTCTTTAATAATGAGCATAAGTGTAGATGCAGTTTTTGTTGACTATTAACAAGATTTGTTTGTGAGAACAACTTGCAGGGCTTGTGCAATCGTGGGCTGCTATAGTGATGGGAATATTATCTGGGAGCATTCCATGGGTCACCATGATGATTTTGCACAAAAAGTCAACCTTGTTGCAAAAGGTAACACTTTATTTTCTCACGTCACCCTTTTTTTTTTTTTTTCACCAAAATATTTTTATTTTATATTCATTATTTTCTGTTATTTCACTTTCATTATCTTTTTTTTTCTTATCTCCTTTCTCTATTCTTGTTACACCATTCACCATATTTATTATTTTTATTCTTCTCTCCCTCTTTGTCTTCAAGCACTCGTTTTCTCCTTCACACCCTTATTTTTATCATTTGAGAATAGAATATGGGAGTAACTTTCGTTTCACATGTGCACGTGTTTGTGAATTTTATTTAATATAGGAAAAAAAGAATCAACGTTGATTCCACCCACTATCATTTCTTTTTGTTATTATTTAAAAACAAAAAATACGAGATGAAGATGAAAACCGTCTTTAATTTATCATTTACCTTGGGGTTTTTCTTTGTTTATTAAAATGGGCAAATACATTTTTCTTCGTCCAATACACGAGGTTGTGAAAGGATCTTTCCCTGCTTTAATAGATTCCTTGAATCTTTCTGTTTACCATAATGGCGTGATGACATTTTTAATTTTAAGTATAATCTATGCTTGCTAATTACTCCTCAAAAGATCATTATCATATCACCAAAACTTCAACTACAAATTAATAATAACCCTTGAATCTATTTTTCCTTCCTTACAAAAGCATTTCGTGAATCATTAATATTTAGCGGGTTAATTTTTCTATTTATCCATGTCGATATATTTATCTATCTATTATATATATAGTTTTTATTTAGGTTAATTTTGTGAAATAATATAATTTTTGTATCAATAAATGTTAGTCATTAAGTTTTGTTATGTTACAATCGAATATTTATCACTAGATCAAAGACTATATAGTCATTAGTTAGGATATAATTCTTTTTAATTAAGAACGTTCTTTTTTTTTTGTTTAACTTAAGAAGAACGTAACAAGTGGGGTTGAATCCACAAAAGCTATAACTGTCTAAGTGGCACGATTCAATTGTAATTCGGTTCACATGGCTTTCGTCACAAAATAATTGATGTTATCTGCAACATATCACTGGAGTTGAATCCACAACATTTTCCATCCTCCCTTCTAGACTCATAAAACCAATTTTATTTCTTCAAATTATTAACAAGAATCAAATCCACGACTGTTTCTTCTCTTCTCATCTCTTTCGTATCGAATTACTGAATTATCTTATCATTTATCTGTGAAATATGTTATGTTTAGGTGGATGACACTCTTGGTGTGTTTCACACGCATGCTGTGGCTGGGCTTTTGGGTGGTCTCCTCACAGGTCTATTTGCAGAACCCTCTCTGTGTAGGTTACTGTTGCCTGTTACGAACTCAAGGGGAGCATTCTATGGAGGAGAAGGTGGCATGCAGTTCGTGAAGCAATTGGTGGCAGCGATGTTTGTGATATCATGGAACTTGGTGTCGACGACCGTCATTCTCCTTTTCATACAGTTGTTCATACCGTTGAGGATGCCAGACGAGCAGCTGGAGATCGGCGACGACGCCGTCCACGGCGAGGAAGCGTATGCCCTGTGGGGTGACGGAGAAAGATTTGACCCAACCAGACATGGCTTGCACACTTCCAACACTGCTGTCTCACCTTATGTCACTGGTGCAAGAGGGGTCACTATAAACTTGTAGCTTTCCTCGCACATTTGTATAAAGTTAATCCACGATTCATAGGATTAGCAATGAATCACAGAGTGTTGTAAGTAGAAATTTGGTTTTCTCATTTTTGTGGTAAGAGATGTTCAATACTTTAACATTTAGAGTGTATATTTTTCTCCATCGAAGATAATCTTGTATTCTTCTACCACTTGGAGTTGAGTGGATCCTTCCAAAGCCGTATCCTATACTTGTTTTAGTGGTGTTTCGCCGTATCCTATACTTGTTTTAGTGGTGTTTCAGATATAGGGATGAAATATCTATTTCCAACATTCGAATTACTCTTAAGTCTTTTCTTTCAAAATTCTCCTATGTTTGTTATTTCGTTTTTTTTCCGGTTCGATTTCCTTTATCCTTCCCACTTAGTTGGTCGGACGATTGGTGTACCCATGTAAAAGGTTTCAATGCTTAATTATGATTCAATTGCTTTTTAAACTTGCTTACTAACTTGTATTACTTTAATTTATTTTTACCTTACTGATCTAGTTTTGTTGCGTCTGTCCGACTGGAGAACCGTGTGACCTAGCGGTTGTCTCCATAGATGTGGAGACAAAGTTCAATTGAAAAAAATGTGGAGGCCTTCGGTTGCGAGCTCCCTTAAAACACTTATGAGAAATTGTCACATCAACAATTCAAAAAAGGATTCGCCTGTAACGGACGACCTGCAATCGCTTATTCTTAGACTGCATGACTGATGGTCTAACGATAGGCCACACAGGACAAGTGGTTTTTCATTTTCAACTTTCTTGATTTTTTGGAAAAATCAAATTCGTAATCACTCACGACTCATAAAAGTTATCAATCTTGGACACTTGAGTTTGTTTGTTATTTTTGGTTCATTCATTGATATCGAGACTTAAAGATATGTAGGATATTTTCATTTTAATATTAAGGATTTTAAGTTTTTATTTCCTATTTATTAAAGCAGACAATGTATAACGAAAAAAAAATGGTGCTTCTCGACTTCTCTAGAAACATCATAATCAAAAGAAAAGTCTTCCTTCCTTGACACGATTGTAGTTACTAGACAAATTTAATCAAACTAAAGTTGTAGAAGTTAAATATGTTAAATTACTAAAAAAAATAAATTGATGTAAAAAAAAATATTAGTAAAACAAAATTTACGGACAAAAAATTTTAGAATTTTAATTATCAATAAAAAAATCATAATATTTATATATTTTAATCGTTTAATAAAATTTATTGATAAACACTTTACAGATAAATTTTTTATCTTCGATATTTCATTTTTGATTTACTGATAAATTTTTGCTATCGTCAACACATTTGTTAGTTGGTATTAGCTTTTTTAGTGAATCATGCTTTTCAAACACAACTTTTATACTTCTTCGTTATGAAAATTCACTTAAAAACTACATCACAATCCTAAATTTCAGTGTTAAAAAAAGTTGGAATGAACTAGGATTCTTAATTCTAAGTGGGAAATTTTATATTCTTACACCTTCCTAACGCTAATAAAAAAATTAATATTTTTACTTTTCTGCTTGATTGATTTCAAATGATTTTATATATTAAAATAAAAATACTAATTCATCGATGTTGAATAGATATACAGCAGAAAATGAAGTTTTTATGTTTCATGACCTTCTTACATTAGTGTAGCATGAATAGGATCTTGCCATCTTTATGACGATTGTCAATTGTGATTTATGAGACTAATGGTGTTTAATTTAATTAGAAGAAGTTGGGTCGTAGATTTTTAGTTGTATGAATATGATATTTTTAATGTTAAGTTTTGCAATGTTTTTCTTGCACGAAATGTCTTGACATGTGTATAAAATTTAGATTATCAGCAGCTTATGAGGGAGTTTTTGTTTTCTTCACCGGTATGCTTTAATTAATAGAAATTCTCACTTTTCTTTCTATTATATTCAGAATTTGCTAAAATTCAATTTATCATTAGGGTGCTTTTTATGATTTTAAATTAATCTCATAAACATTCACCAAATAGTTCCGAATTATTTAATTCACATGTTAAATAGGTTTGCACCAAGTTGAGGACGAGACGATTCTTAACTCACCATCAATAATATTTTATTAATATTATTACAATCTTATATGATTTTTTTATTAAAATTATTTATAATTTTTAATTATATAAATTTATAATCTAATCATACTAAAATATTGTTTAATAATATTTGAATAGTTTAAATATTTAATTTATTTATTTATCAAATTATACATGCTGATGATGTATATTTAAATTTTTAACTCTATCTTCGTAATAATATTTGAAAAATTAAATCATTTTCATTTTATTGATATAAAAAAAATAATCTAGTCAATTCACTTTTATTATATTATAATAAATATAAAATTATAAAAATAAAATATTCATATATAACTCAATCTACTAACCCACCTGTGTGTCAAGTTACAAAGTTATCAAAAAAAGGATTGATCTGCACCGTGGATTAATTATAAAATACGGATAAATTAATTGATGTCTGTTTCACTAGTTGTCTCTGATTTGAACTGTTATAAAATTATATTAAATATTTGTATTCAACTGAAACAAAATTATTTTTGAAGAAAAGTACTTATAATTTAAAAAAAATCTTTAGAATAATGTCCTAAATTTATTGTTGAGCAAACTAAACAAATTCTAATAGCAAATTGATGGTACTACAAATGTACCTCCGTCCAAAGCCATTGACCGAGGAAGGAGCAACTTCCGAGTATAAACGGTGACGTGAAATGGAATGACTTTTCAACGTTAACGGCGAAAGTAAGCTAAAAAATGGCATTGTAATATAAGAAAATGGTCTCATTTTTGGCATAAAATTTTGTCTTTTTTCAGAAATTTTCCGTAGAGTGAAGGTTCTATGGCAACTTTAATAAATCCATTTGGAAGAAAAGTGAGATTGGGTAGGTTAGAAATTCCATCACGTTAAGCAGTTTGTTTTATACGGAAATCGAAGGAGACTGCAATTTCGTTTGAGTTCCTACCCAAACACTTATTCCTTTGAGAGAGAAAGGCACTAGTCCTTTCACCCATTATTTCATAATTGCTACTTCTTTTCTTTTCCTCTTCTCGAAAGTAATAGTCATGTTTTCACTTTCTTTCTCATTGAAAAGTCTTTCATCAATTTCAGCCATCTCTTTGCGTTTTGTGAGAAATTTAAGTCTTTGAATTTTGAAATATCACTTCTTATTAAAGATATCTAGGATAAATAATATACGGATTAAATATGTTTATGATCCTTTAACTTTCACTAAATTTTTTGGAATTAGTTTATTTCAAAATTTTGGACCAATTTATTTTTTTATCTTTTGAAATATGAGAATTTAGTCATTTTAATCAAATTTTGTTAAATTTATTTAATATTTCAAATGCGTTTCATAATAGTATTTGACTTAACATTAAAGTAAAAATGTGTCAAACAGTATAAACAATTCAAACACAATCCTGAAATACGTACGAAACATCAAATAAATCTAACAAAATTTGATTAAAATGACTAAATCCACATATTTTGAAAGATAAAGAACTAAATTAGTCCACAATTTCAAAATTGACTAATTCCAAAATTCACTGAAAGTTAAAAGACTAAAAACATATTTAACTCATAATAAGATCAAAGTGATAGTCAAGAGAATGCGATATCATCTCGATATAAACATCTCAATCATAATAAAAACGTACACCAAGATTATGCCAGCTTTCTAAGATAAAGTTAGTACGGTTAATCAAAATTAGGTGAACAAGTCAGGTTAGTAAAATCCTAAACTACTAGGAAGGTCTTGACTTACCTAATCTAAGTCCATGTAGGTAAAAATTCACAAAAATATTATAAATAGTATTGTTTAAGAAGTAATTTTTACAAATACAATACTACATTTTTTTTATTTTTACTTGAGCGTTGGAATGTCATTACAAACATCTCGACCCAGAAGTATTCGGATTGAAGAAAGACATCTAAGTCTCTGAAGATCTGGTACAATTTGGATTGGAAAGAAAGGAGATAATGGGGAGGAGGGTTTCCACTAAAAATGTATTATGTGTGTTTAGGCTCTTCAAGAACAACAATACTTATATATTTATTATCTTACTATCTTATATTAGAGATAATGTTAAAGTTGTTTTATGAAGCGGTTCATAATTAATTATATTAAAAAAAATCTTATAATGTTTGCATGTCGGTTAATATATTAAATATCTCTCTGTTTAAATATGGAAAAATTTGATACAATTTCTCTCCTTTAAATATATGTTCATGTATTTTTATACAAACTATATTTTATGTTTATTAATAGGTGTTCTAACATTAAAATGTTTTTGAAAATATTATAATAATTGTTATCTTAAAATTTTGATTTATCATCAAACCTAATTACATCTAACGATTAATGTACTCCTCAATCTTAATAAGATACATTTTTAATCATTATTGTATTATTCTATTGAGTGTTATTCCAATTTATTCAAGAAATTAACTAAACATTTTACTACAACTAGTAATTCAAATTTGTTATAGAATTTTATGTTCTCTCTTCATTCTAATTAGGATAGGTACATACATTTATTTTATAGGTTATATATGTTGTACTATTTATTTATTTATTTATAATATAATCTAAATCCTACCCCATATCTCAAATTTTCATTTCTTTTCTGCAATTTTTACCTACTACTCTTTTGTAAATTTTCTAAATCATTGACTTGTAACACCCTTGAGTACTTTAAATAAGATGTAAATCATTTCCCTACAATGGTAAAGTTATAAAGTTCAACAATCCTCTTAAGTCTAGAAGACTCTTTTTTTTTCTTCCTATAATAGCATAAAAGTAAGTCTAGTTCCTTTTCAAATAGGTTAAATTACCCTTTTGGTCCCTCTATTTGTCATGAAATTTCATTTTGGTTCTTATGTTTTTCGTTGTCTCAATTTGGTCCTCATTTTCTTAAAAATGATTCAATTTGGTCCTCACTGTTAACTTTGACCAGACGGTGTTAAAGTCAATGTCACGTGTCAATTTCTGGTTTTTTTGAATTTTTTTAATTTCTTTTGAATTTTTTTTTTGAATTTTTTTTTTGAATTTTTTGAAAAACTCAATATTTCAGTACAATTATTGGCTCTTCGTAAGACCCTGTCCTTTTAAGTTTAGAGAATTAATTTTAAATTAAATAGAAATGAACACATTCTTTGAAAAGGACTATAAATAGATTTAAAACATTTTATTCTTTACTATTTTTTAAACTTTAAATTATTTACATCCTTTCTAAGTTTCTAAATTGATCATTTATCATTTTCATGACAAGCTTCCATCTTTGAAGAAATATTAAAAAAAAATAGATTGTTTGAAATTTGAATGTGGTTAAGTTTCACATTTCTCAACAATTGACTTTACTTGTATTTTATGTGTGAGAGTTTTATACCTTGTTTATCTGAATTAACCGATGAATACAAATTTGGTTTGGTTTGATGAGGAAATAAGATAATATAATGTTTTGACATGTTATGTTCTAAATGGATGAATGAAATTCAAGACAAAGTTATGATGATAATACTGAGTATATATAGTAAGTGTTCCTGCAGAGAACAAACAAGATAAGTTAGGCACGAATGTCACCTTACCTATGCAGTCTGCTATCTCCTCAGTTGACCTCTTCCCGATTGGTACATGTCTGCTTGGACCCAGGAGGGGTTACCTGCAGAAGGGACTCCGAAGCTCAAGTCTGCTAAAGCTCTCAAAAAGTCAAATCAAGTGATTAATGGAGTAATGAATGCGTACCTTTAATTACTGGGGTCCACGTGTATTTATAGAATATTAATTATGTCTGGTTATGTCATGGGCCGGGCCTTAGCTTGGGCCCTAGTTTGGGCTGTAAGTGGGCCTAGCTCTAACCCAGGCCCTTAAATTGATTATTGTGGACTTATTGAATATAAGGGGGGTTCTGCTAAGTGTATTAAGGTAGTCGGCCTAAACCGACTACTTCCCTTGACGATTTGTGTTGCTCATATGCTGCCTTAGGCAGGTTATTTCTCTGGATGTTTATGTTACCAGTTCAGGCCGACTAGGCTTAGGTCAGCCTAGCCTAGGCCGGTTACTTTGAATGTTTTGGTGTATAGGTATGGTGATCGTTTTATTATTATTTTGTTAAGTTGGCTTGGTATGGTACACCAGTCTCCCACCGACATAGGTGTCGGACAAGGGTGATATGTGTTAATATGCTAGTGGGACCGGCTAGGTGTGGTACAGTAATTTAATAAGAAAATGGAGTATTTTTG
>Ga0209389_1006188_pt1 | contig 10358 bp, 9 predicted proteins | sample CowpearedBW_FD_187526 | JGI IMG/M metagenome (GOLD analysis project Ga0209389, IMG submission 187526) | Root nodule microbial communities of legume samples collected from California, USA - Cow pea red BW (SPAdes) (version 2) | ecosystem: Host-associated > Plants > Roots > Nodule | place: USA...
TTCTTCGGCAAGCTGAAGGAATTCAAACGCATAGCAATGCGATGCGACAAGACAGACGGCAGCTTCGAAGCGATGATCTACCTCGCCACCGCTGTCATCCATTCCAGGTGAATCTCAACAGGCCCTAAAGCGAAATGACTTTCAGGATGAGGACGGAGGGCGCGGCAGCAGCTTCAACGGGCACTGATTGCAGCGATCAAGCCTCATCTCATCGCGCTTTAGAGCAGCTTCATGAGCGCATCGACGACCTGATCGGTGGTCGCATGACCGCCGATGTCGCGCGTCCTCAGCGAAGCGTCCTCCAGCCCGGTGCGTACCGCAGCCTCGATCCTGTCGGCACCAAGGCGCAGCCGGCTATCCCGATAGCGCTGATCCAGACGCCGCAGCATCAGGATCGACGCCAGGATCGTTCCATAGGGATTCGCAAGTCCCTTCCCCGCGATGTCGGGAGCCGAGCCGTGCGAAGCCTGGAAGAAGCCGACTCCGTCGCCCACTTCTTCGGACGGAGCCATGCCCATGCCGCCGACCGTCGCCGCGCCGAGATCGGAAATGATGTCGCCGAACATGTTCTCGGTGACGATGACGTCGAAATGGGACGGCTTGTTGACGAGATGAACCGTCATCGCATCAACGAGGACGTGCTCGGCTTCGATATCGGGATAGTCCTTGGCCACCTCATCGAAGACCGCGCGGAAGAACGCATACGTCCGCAGCACATTGGCCTTGTCGCAGCACGTCACGCGACGCCGTCCGTCCTTCGGCGAACCGTTCCTGGTCCTGGCAAGCTCGAACGCGAAGCGGACGATGCGCTCGATACCCTTGCGGGTCTGGACCAGCGTGTCGACGGCGACTTCCTCCCTCAGCAGCGCGCCCGCGCCGCGCGCGGCATAGAGGCCTTCGCTGTTCTCCCGGACGATGACGTAATCGATCGCGCCCGGGCGCCCGAGCGGGGACGGCACCCCCTTGTACAGCTTGATGGGCCGCACGTTGGCGAACAGGTCCAGCTTAAAGCGAAGCTGCAAGGTGAAATCGAGACCCGCTTCCGTCCCATCGGGATGGACGACACCGGGAATACCGGCCGCACCGTGGAGGATCGCGTCGGCTGCGCGGCAGCCCTCAAAGGAGCTGGCCGGAAACGAATCCCCCGTCTCGAGAAAATGAGTGGCGCCTGCCGGATACTCCTCGAATTGGAGCGTGCCGGCCTGAACTCCGGCTTGCAGCAACGCAAGCGCCGCACCGGCCACTTCGGGTCCGATACCGTCGCCGTGCACGACCGCAATTCTATAATTGTCCTTCATGATACTCGCTCGGTGAGTTGAACTTGTGATGGTCACGCCATTTCCCTCACGGCAGCGCGCAAACGGGATCGCACGCCGGCACGCCGTCGCTCGGGTGAAACGCTCGATGGGCTCGATGGGTATGTCTCGTAGCGACTGACCGCGAACGCGAGAGAGTCCGGGTCAGTCCAGCTTGATCCAGACCCCCTTCGTGTTCAGATATTCGTCGAGCTGTTCGGTGCCGCCTTCACGGCCGTATCCGCTCATCTTGTAGCCGCCGAAGGGCAATGCAGGATCAATGGCGTGATAGGTGTTCACCCAGACCGAACCGGCGCGCAGACTGCGCGAGACGATGTGGGCCTTGCTCACGTCACGCGTGAAGACACCCGCCGCAAGCCCGTATGGCGTCGCGTTGGCTCGTTCCACGGCTTCATCGAGCGTGTCGAACGGCAGCGCGGAAATGACCGGACCAAAGATTTCATCCCGGGCGATCTGCATCTCGTCGGAGACGCCCGCGAACACGGTCGGCTCGACGAAATTGCCCTTCGCGAAACTCCCCTCCCTCAGTCTCCGGCCTCCGGTCACGACCTTCGCGCCCTCGTCGCGTCCGCTGTTCAGGAAGCCTTCGACCTTGTCGAGCTGTCGCTCGGAAACGAGAGGTCCGATCTCCGTCGTGGGATCCGCGCCATCTCCGATCTTCAGACCCGAGGCAAACTTCCCGAGCCGTTCGACCAATTCGTCGTGGATCGATCGCTCGACGAACAAGCGGGAGCCGGCGATGCAGATCTGGCCCGAATTGGCAAACGCCGCCATCGCGGCAATCGGGACTGCCTTGTCGAGATCCGCATCGGCGCAGACGATGACGGGCGACTTTCCGCCGAGCTCGAGGGACACCCGCTTCAGATTGCCGGCAGAGGCGCGGATGATGGCCTGCCCGGTCGCTGTTGATCCCGTGAAGACGATCTTGTCGACACCGAGATGTTCGGCAAGAGGCGTACCCGCCTCCGGCCCGGTCCCGGTCACGACGTTGACGACGCCCGGAGGTACACCGGCCTCGTTCATCAAGTCCGCGATCAGGAGCGGCGTCAGCGGTGCTTCTTCGGAGGGCTTGAGCACGATCGTGCAACCGGTCGCAAGCGCCGGCCCGATCTTCCAGACCGACGCCGCCGTGGGCGCGTTCCACGGAATGATGGCACCGACGACCCCGACCGGCTCCTTCCGCGTGAACGAGACGATGTCGCCCGGAAGCGAATTGTCGATGGTCTGGCCGTGGATCGCGGTCGCCATGCCGGCGTAGTATCGGAGCATGCCGAGCACGCGGAGCTTGTTCGCCCGCGTCCTGACGATCGGCATGCCCATGTCGGCGGTGTCGGACTGGCTGATCTCCTCCCAATGCTTCTCGAACAGATCGGCGATACGCAGGAGCAGAGCCTGCCGCTCGAACGGCTTGAACCGGCTCCACGGTCCGACGAAAGCGCGGCGGGCGGCGCTGACGGCGACGTCGATGTCGCCGGCGTCTCCCCGCGGAACACGACCAATCACCTCACCAGTCGCAGGATTGCGCGTTTCGAACACTTTCCCCGAGCGGGCCTCCACCCATGCGCCATCGATGAACATCTTGCGCGTTCGGCCATCCACGGGAAATCGGATATCGGTTCTGGTCATTGACTTGCTTTCCTTGTCTCAACAGTAATTCCGCCTAGGCTGCCGACTTCGTCTTGCGGAATAGCCGCGCCAGGTCCGAAATATAGGCTTGGCCATGGCCGCTCTCGACCACGGCCGCAATGGCGGCGCCAACACCGTCGGCGATCGCTTTGGACGCTCCGGAGTGGCTCGCCATCGTCTGGTAGTAGGAGATGTCCTTTAGCGCATTGCCGATGAAGAATGGAACGGCGCCGACGTCGCCCGTCACGATCGCCGGCGCCATGCGCTGGAGCGCAACGCCCGCCCCGCCGCCCTTGGCGAGAACGTCCACGAAGATCGCCGGATCGACGCCTGCCTCAGCCGCCTGCGCCGCAGCCTCGCCGAGCAGCGCCATGAAGCCGATCGACACGTAGTTGTGGAGCAGCTTGAGCCGATGGCCAAAGCTCACCGGGCCGACATGTTCGACATTTTCGGTGAAAGAGGCGAGGACTGCACGGACGCTCCGAAGGTCCGCTTCGTCGCCGCCAACCAGCAGGTTCAGCGTACCTTCTTCCGCGTGCCTGGCGGTGCGTGTCATGGGCGCATCGAGAAAGCGTCCTCCCGCCGCTTCAACCGCGGCAGCCATCCGCAAGGTCGAGTCCGGCAGCGCCGTCGAACAGTCGACAATGATGGTCCCCCTGCGGAGGCGAGACAGAACGCCGGTCTCGCCCGTGAGGATCGCTTCGACCTGAGGTGAGCCCGTTACGCAGAGGATGATCACATCCGATGCGTTCGCGATCTCGCCGGGAGTCTTGCAGGCCTTAGCGCCGAGGCCGATGAGATCGTCCACGGGCTGATTTCCGGGATGATCGAGAAAAGCCAGAGGGAAGCCGCCGCGCGCAACGACGTTCTTTGCGATACCGTGGCCCATCAGCCCGACACCAATAATTCCGACTCTCATCGCAGCACTCCCATTCATCGGTTCAAGCAAGCCCCTCGTGAACGGCCGCATACATGATCTGCTGCTCGGGTGCCGCTGTCGCCTTGATCTCCTCGACGATCTTTCCGCGGTTGGCGACCAGGATGCGATCCGAGAGAGCCAGTACGTCCGGCAGATAGGGGGGAAATCACGACGGCAGCCGCATTCAAAGGCACGACGGTGTCGTGCTCTCGTGCTGGAGGGACTGCTCGCAATCATCGTTTCCTCGCCTGTAAGAGGCTTTCTTTTTGCTGGCGCAAGCTGAGCGGCGTGCCCCGGATTCATGCAAGGCGCTTTTTCTGACCCCCTGTTTGGTTTTTCTGATCTAGCGGTTCGGGGCGCGCTATGTCGGTATCATCGGCAAGAAGAGTGCTTTCTGACAAGCCGCACTCTTCCAACCATTGGGAAGCCGCACACGCATTGACTAAACCTGCACCGAGGTCAGCTTCTTCAGGCAGCGCAGCGCAAACGATGACCGGCTGTGGCGGATACCCGGGATGCGATAGAGCTTTTCCCGCAGGAAGCGTTCATAGCCGGCGGTGCTCTCGACCGCGACCTTCACGACGTAATCGTAGTCGCCCGTGGTGAGATAGGCCTCGATCACCTCCGGCAAGCCCGTGAGCAGTTGACCAAAACGTTCGAGCATCTCTTCGTCGTGGCGATCGAGCGTCAGCTCGATGATGACGGTCTCAGGCAAGCCGAGCTTGTCCTGATTGAGCAGCGCGACATAGCCATCGATATAGCCCTGCGTCTCCAGGCGCTTCAGCCTGTTCCAGCATGGCGTGGTCGAGAGCCCGATCTTGTCGGCGAGTTGCGCCGTCGTCAGGCGTGCGTCCTGCTGCAAGGCGCGCAGGATCTTGCGATCGATCTCGTCGAGCCGAAGCGCATCCTTGCGCGGTGCCTTGGCCGGCCCTGTGGCACGTCCGACTGGCGCCATACCGAGAACTCCGTTCTGGGATTGCTGTCGATATGCAGAAAATCCATACCGCAAACCTAGGCTATACCCAGATTAAAAGAACAACAATCCTGAATTTTGCCAGTACGATATACCAACAAAACGAGACATATGCGGTGTTTCTTCTCGAACTTCAGACCAGCGATATGCACGCCGCACTCGGCCGCCTGCTCGACCAGACGCGCGTCGCGGGGCTTCGGCTTGCCGCCGTCAGCGCACGAGCAGACGCGAGCGAATGCCGTATCTCGGCTTCCATAGATATCGACGACCGCGACATCATCGACCGGCTCGTTCGGCGCGTTGGCGCGTTGTTCTGCATTGATGCGATCGAGGTGAGGGGTGAATGCCAATGCCCGACCAGAACCTCACAGATGACACCATGAGCTCGCGGCGCGAACCAGTTCGCTCGCCGGAGCCTGTGCCCCTGAAACTGCACGTACCGGAACCGGCGGTGCGCCCGGGCGGAAAACCCGATTTCTCGAACATCCGCATTCCGCGCGCCGGCCAGGTCGATCGCCCCAACGTCGACGTGGACGCCGAGGCGATACGCGACCTCGCCTTTTCCGTGATCCGCGTGCTCAACCGCGACGGCGAAGCCGTCGGCCCCTGGGCCGGCGCGCTCTCGGAGAGCGAATTGCTGGAGGGCTTGCGCCACATGATGACGTTGCGTGCCTTCGATGCACGCATGCAGATGGCGCAGCGTCAGGGCAAGACGTCGTTCTATATGCAGCATATGGGCGAAGAGGCCGTGAGCTGCGCCTTCCGCAAGGCGCTGCTTCCGGGCGACATGAATTTTCCGACCTATCGTCAGGCAGGACTTCTCATCGCCGGCGGCTATTCGCTGGTCGAGATGGCCTGCCAGATCTACTCCAACACGCACGATCCCCTGAAGGGGCGCCAGCTGCCCGTGATGTATTCCTCCCGGGAACACGGCTTCTTCTCGATCTCCGGCAATCTCGCCACCCAGTACATCCAGGCGGTCGGCTGGGCGATGGCGTCTGCAATCAAGAACGACACGAAGATTGCCGTCGCCTGGATCGGCGATGGCGCAACCGCCGAATCCGACTTCCATGCCGCCCTCGTGTTTGCCTCGACCTATCGCGCGCCGGTCGTGCTCAACATTGTCAACAATCAATGGGCCATTTCGACGTTCCAGGGCATCGCGCGCGGTGGCTCCGGGACGTTCGCTGCGCGCGGTCTCGGCTTCGGCATTCCGTCGCTGCGCGTGGACGGCAACGATTACCTCGCGGTCCACGCGGTGGCGAAATGGGCCTGCGAGCGCGCCCGCCGCAATCTCGGCCCGACCCTGATCGAGCACGTGACCTATCGCGTCGGCGCCCACTCAACCTCCGACGATCCCGCGGGCTATCGGCCCAAGACGGAATCCGACGCATGGCCGCTGGGAGACCCGGTGATCAGGCTGAAGAACCATCTGATCGTGCGCGGCGCCTGGTCGGAGGAACGACACAAGCAGACCGAAGCCGAGATCCTCGACACCGTGATCTCGGCGCAGAAGGAAGCCGAGAGTTACGGTACGCTCCATTCCGAGCAGCGGCCTACGGCGCGCGACATGTTCGAGGGAGTGTTCGCCGAGATGCCGCCACATCTGCGCCGCCAGCGCCAGGAAGCCGGAGTCTGAACCATGCCACGGCGGACCATGATCGAAGCGATCCGCGACGCCATGGACGTGATGATGTCGCGCGATGACGATGTCGTCGTGTTCGGCGAAGACGTCGGCTATTTCGGCGGCGTGTTTCGCGCGACCCAGGGCCTGCAAGCGAAATACGGAACGAGCCGCTGCTTCGATACCCCGATCAGCGAGCTCGGAATCGTCGGCATCGCCGTTGGCATGGCGGCCTACGGCCTGAAACCCTGTGTCGAGATCCAGTTCGCCGATTATATGTACCCGGCCTACGATCAGATCGTCTCCGAGGCCGCGCGGCTGCGCTATCGCTCCAACGGCCAGTTCACCTGCCCGCTCGTGGTGCGCATGCCGACCGGCGGCGGCATTTTTGGCGGGCAGACGCACAGCCAGAGCCCCGAAGCGCTGTTCACCCATGTCTGCGGTATCAAGACGGTGGTGCCGTCGAACCCGCGCGACGCCAAGGGTCTCCTGATATCGGCGATCGAGGACCCCGATCCCGTGATCTTTCTCGAACCGAAGCGGCTCTATAACGGTCCGTTCGACGGCCATCACGACCGGCCGGTGACGCCCTGGTCGAAGCACGATCTCGGTGAGGTCGAGGACGGGCACTTTGCCATTCCCCTCGGCAGCGCCGCGATCCGCAGGCAGGGCCAGGCCGTCACCATCCTTGCTTACGGTACGATGGTTCATGTCGCGCAGACGGCCGCGGCGGAAGCCGATATCGACGCCGAGATCATCGATCTGCGCACTCTCCTGCCGCTCGATCTCGACACCATCGAAACGTCGGTCAAGAAGACCGGACGCTGCGTGATCGTGCATGAGGCAACGCTTACATCCGGCTTTGGTGCAGAGCTCTGCGCGCTGGTCCAAACGCGGTGTTTCTATCATCTGGAGGCACCGATTGTTCGCGTTGCCGGCTGGGATACGCCCTACCCGCACGCGCAGGAATGGGACTACTTCCCGGGACCGGCTCGGATCGGCCGCGCGCTGATCGAAACGCTGGAGGCCTGAGATGGCCGAGCGCGTGGTCAGGCTGCCCGACGTCGGCGAAGGCATCGCCGAAGCCGAGCTCGTGGAATGGCATGTGAAAGTTGGCGACATCGTGCGTGAGGACGCCGTGCTCGGCGCCGTCATGACCGACAAGGCGACGGTGGAAATCCCTTCACCCACCGACGGACGCGTCATCTGGCTCGCCGGCAAGGTGGGCGACCTGCTCGCCATCGGCTCCGACTTCGTTCGGCTGGAGGTGGACGACAAGAGCGAGCCGGCGTCGGCGAAGCTCGCATCGCCTGCGGCGAGCGCTTCGGCCAAAACGCCGGGTCATGCCGCGAGCGCTCCACGCCCGTCCACGAGCGTGCCGTCCGAGGCGGTGAAATCGCACTCCTCCGCAACGCGTCCATCCCTTACAGGCGACCGGCCGTTGGCTGCTCCCGCCGTCCGGCTTCGTGCCCGTGAAGCAGGCATCGACCTGCGCCGGATATCCGGCTCGGGACCGGCCGGCCGGATCACCCACGATGACCTCGACGCCCAGCTCGCGCGCGGCCGCGCCGGGACGGCGGCATCGCCGTATGCGGCGCAAACCGCGGTCACCGACATCAAGATCGTCGGCTTGCGTCGCAAGATCGCCGAAAAGATGTCGATTGCGAGCTCGCGCATTCCGCACATCACCTATGTCGAAGAGGTCGACGTCACTTCGCTCGAGGATTTGCGCACGAAGGTCAACGGCCAGAAGCGGCCGGGCAAGCCGAAGCTGACATTGTTGCCGTTCCTGATGCGCGCCATGGTGCGCGCGATCGCCGAGCAGCCGCATCTCAATGCTCATTTCGACGATGAGGCCGGGATCGTGCACCAGCACGCCGGCGTTCATATCGGGATCGCCACGCAGACGCCGGCCGGCCTGATGGTCCCGGTCGTCCGGCATACGGAAGCGCGCGGCATCTGGGATTGCGCCACCGAGGTTGCGCGTCTCGCCGAAGCGGCTCGCAACGGCAACGCCACCCGCGACGAACTTACCGGCTCGACCATCACGATCACCTCGCTCGGCGCGCTGGGCGGGCTTGTGACGACGCCCATCATCAATCATCCGGAGGTCGCGATCATCGGAGTCAACCGGATCGCCATCCGACCGTATTGGAACGGCACGGCCTTCGTGCCGCGCCAGATCATGAACATGTCATCCAGCTTCGACCATCGCGTGATCGACGGTTTTGATGCCGCCCAGTTCGTGCAACGCATCAAGCTGCTGCTGGAAACGCCGGCCATGATCTTCATCGATTGATGGAACGATGACCGAAATCACCTGCAAGCTTCTAGTCGTCGGCGCGGGTCCCGGCGGCTATACCTGCGCGATCCGCGCCGGCCAGCTCGGCATCGATACGATCGTCGTCGAAGCCGCAAAGCCGGGCGGCACCTGTCTCAACGTCGGCTGCATTCCCTCCAAGGCTCTGATCCATGCCGCCGGCGAGTATGAAACGATCGCAGCTGCCGCCGACGACAAGAGTGCGCTCGGAATTTCCACGGCCAAGCCGTCGCTCGACTTCGCCAAGACCATCGCCTGGAAGGACGGCATCGTCCGGCGCCTCAATGGCGGCGTGGCCGGCCTCCTGAAGAAAGCGGGCGTCAGGCTCATCGCCGGGCATGCTCGTTTTCGCGATGGCAAGTCCGTCGAGGTCGAAACGCAATCCGGCGCGCAGACGATCCATGCCGAAACGGTGGTAATCGCGACCGGATCCGAGCCCGTCGCGCTTCCGCACATGCCATTCGGAGGCCGCGTGATCTCGTCGACCGAGGCGCTGGCGCTCACCGAGATCCCGGGCAAGCTCGTCGTGGTCGGCGGCGGCTACATTGGCCTCGAGCTCGGTACGGCCTTTGCGAAACTGGGCGCGGCCGTCACGGTCGTCGAGGCCGAGCCACGCATTCTGCCGCAATATGATGGGGAACTGAGCGCGCCTGTCGAAAGGCGCCTGAGCGCGCTCGGAGTGACGGTCCTGACAGGTGCGAAGGCGAAAGCGCTGGTCGCTGACGGTACCAAGCTCACGATCGAGACCACCGGCGGCGAGCAGAGGACGCTGGATGCCGACAAGATCCTCGTTACGGTCGGCCGAAGACCGGCGACATCCGGCTTCGGCCTCGAGAGTCTCGATCTCGACATGGCCGGACCTTTCATCCGGATCGACGACCGCTGCCGCAGCTCGATGCACGGCATCTTCGCGATCGGCGACGTCACGGGAGAGCCGATGCTGGCCCATCGCGCGATGGCGCAGGGCGAAATGGTCGCGGAGATCGTCGCCGGTCACCGCCGCGGCTGGGACCGGGTTTCGATCCCGGCGATCTGCTTCACCGATCCCGAGATCGTCACGGTCGGCCTGTCAGCCAGCGAGGCGAGCGGCAAAGGCTTCGGTGTCAAGACTGATCTCTTTCCGTTCAAGGCCAATGGTCGCGCACTGACACTGGAGCGCGAGGACGGCTTCATTCGGACCGTGGCGCGGGCTGACAACCATGTTCTGCTGGGAATTCAGGGGGTCGGAGCCGGCATCGCCGAACTTTCAGCGGCATTCAGCCTTGCGCTGGAGATGGGGGCACGCCTCGAGGACATCGCGATGACCATCCACGCGCATCCGACCCAAAGCGAAGCCTTTCACGAGGCATCGCTGAAATCGCTGGGACACGCAATTCATATCTAAAATAAAGGGGGGAGAACCATGAGCCAGACCACGATCATCGCCAGTCACGCGAGCGGGGCGAAAACGGCAATCGAAACCTCGACCATCCGCGCCATCTCCTGGCGCCTGATTCCGTTCCTGGTGCTGGCCTACTTCTTCTCCTATCTCGACCGCGTCAATCTCGGCTTCGCCGCGCTGACCATGAACGCCGAGCTGA
>Ga0209389_1006191_pt1 | contig 10356 bp, 10 predicted proteins | sample CowpearedBW_FD_187526 | JGI IMG/M metagenome (GOLD analysis project Ga0209389, IMG submission 187526) | Root nodule microbial communities of legume samples collected from California, USA - Cow pea red BW (SPAdes) (version 2) | ecosystem: Host-associated > Plants > Roots > Nodule | place: USA...
TTTAATTGATTAGTTAATGTTTTTAATTAGATAAGTTAAAATAATTATTAAATTTACATATTCAATTATTCAATTATAACTAATAATTCAAACTTAATTTGTAGGTGTTAATGATTTAAATTACAATATTATTATATATTTATACATTTAAAATATATAATCTAAAAAATTAATCTTTTTAATTATTTTTATTTTATTTTATTTTTTTAAAACGGACCAACGGGTCAGGACGGGTTGGCCCATACTTTGGCCCGTTAAGTTGACGGGCTGGACGGGACGAGCCAGAACGGGCTAACGGGTTGAAATCTTCAACCCAGCCCGTTCCTTTTAGCACGGGCTGACGGGCTAGCCCGTTGGGCCCAGCCCGTTTTGCCACCCTAGGCTCTATTATGTTTTATTGTGTGAGAATCTTAAATCTTAACTATCCTTAATTATTTTACATCTATTCCAAAATTAATGCTTTATTATATTTTATTGTGTGATCTAAATCTTAACCACGCTTAATTATTTTATATCTATTCCATAAAATATCCTTACCTTCATAGAATCTCGCATAAAATATCCTTACTTCATAAAATGTATAATTAGCCTCCTCTGTGTACATAATTTAAAACATTACTTATAAAATCTAAATAAGATATCTCCTAATGATTTTGTATAACTCAATACTCATTTTATACATACGGATAAAGACATCATAATACATACAATTACCATTTAATAACCATTTAATTATATCTTAACCCATTAATATGATCCATGCAATTAGATTTCACTAAACAAAATAATTATAATAATATAATATAATATTTATATAAATTAAGAAAAAAAAAACGTAAACCACGATGTGAGTTGACATTGTTTATGCAAAAATGTTTTATCCATATTTTATGTTATTTCTTCTCGATAAATATTTTAAGAGCAAAAAGTTTGATTTGTAAGAATATCAACAAGAAATGGTAAGACTCTAAAAAGTTCACATACTTATACACTAAAAAAAGAAAAATCAACAGTAAAATCATTTTTCCTTCGTATAGTGGTAAATGGTCATGTAACCATAAGAATAAGAAAAATATTTATTTTTTAATCTTAGTACAAATTTAACTCAATTCATGAAAAAGGCTAATAGAAAAACAATATATGAAAGAGATGTAAACATGAGAGAGAAAGAAAAAACTTTTAATTAAAAAAAGAAAAGAAAAGTAGACGAATAGTGAGAGGTAGGAACCATTTTGTTATATTGAATCTTAATTATAGGATTGATATATTATTTTATTATATATTTTAATTTTTTTGTTAATATTAGATTATTTTAGTTATCTTAATATTTTATCCATATTATACTTGTTCTCTCTCTGAACAATCTCATACTTAAAATATTGATTACTTGGTAAAATAAATTAGATTTTGTCACAATTAACGAATTAGAACATATATAATTAGTAAATTAAAACATTTTATTATTTTTCATTTGAAATAATTACTACTCATTATAACTCTATCGAATTTCTCAAATTACTTTGAGAGATTTGAGATTTTGAGTTTAATAAATATTTTTATTATATAAAGATTTAGAAACAGTTTCAAGTGCTACCACAACATAAAAGGACATAAAATTAGTTTTATAACACTTATATGATATCTTGAATCTTGTCTAACTGTAGCTAGTTTTAAACTTCATAAATTTATAGTTTATATTGTTTCCTGATTTTTAATATTTTTATTTCTTGTGAATAATATTTCCATTAGTATAAGAAATGATTGACACATGTATAATAAATATTAGATATAATTACTGATTTAGTATCCCAATTTTTTGGTTAAATTCAATTTAGTACCCATATTTTTGGTTTGTTCAATTTAGTACCCAACTATCTAAAGATATTCAATTTGATTTTTTCCGTTAAGTTAGAATTAACACCATGTTCGTACAGGACACGTATCAAGCCATATAATTTTTATTTTTTTTTTAAAAAATTATTTTTTTAAAAGAATATTTTTTTTCAAAAATTTTTTAAACTATCACGTGTCAGTTTATCATCGTGTCACGTGGCAGCTTACAATCATGACACATAACAATGATAATAATTGTTTTCAATTTAGTACCCAATTTAAATTTTTGGTACCCAATTTTTTAAAATGATCAAATTTCATTTTCTCCAATTTGAAACCAAATTAGTAAATAAGCTTAATTACAACTTATATATACATGTTAAAATAATTGTTTTGAATTTATACATCAAATCACTACACCTAAATATTCAAATTATTTTATTTTTTACAAGTGTAAAAAATTAAAAAATAAAATAATTTAAGTATTTAGGTGAAATGATTGATGTATATATTAGAAAAAAGTTATTATAACATGTATATATAAGTTGTAATTAAGCTTATTTACTAATTTGGTCTTAAATTGGAGATGACGAAATTGAATCATTTTAAAAAATTGGGTACTAAATTGAACCAAAAATTTAATTGTGATACTAAATTAAAAATAACTATTACCATTATAACGTGTCATGATTGTAAGCTATCACGTGACACGATGATAAACTGACATAGTTTTTAAATTTTAAAAAAAAGTATTTTTTTTTAAAATAATTTAAAAAAATTAAAAATTTCATGGCCTGACACATTTCCTATACAGATACGGAGTTAACTCCAACTTAACGGAGATGATCCTTAGATAATTAAGATACTAAATTGAACAAACCAAAAGTATGAATACCAAATTGAACTTGACGTAAAGTTAGGACACGAAATGGGTAATTATACCTAAATATTAATACAAGAAACATATTTCCTTAAAATAATTTGTTTGCGTAAAATTGAATTCCAATGAAAAAAATTCTATTTAGAAAAATATCAGTTCTCTTAAATTGTTATCTATTTGTCCAAACAAATTCAATTTGTCAACAGAATTGAATACACCTTTTGTAGTCAATTTGTCAGGTCAGTTACGCAAATTTCTAACAAACTTCTATTTTTTAGATAAATCCAATTAGTTAAGCGAAATAAGAATAAAAGAAGTAAACTTATTTAATTTATAAAAAAACATATTAAAACAAATAAAAATATATTTTAACTGAACAATATTAAAAAGACTCAGTGCATAAAAGTAAAACTTTTATTTAAAAACTAATACTAAATACTTTTTATATTTGAAAATTAAAACGATAGAAAAATTAGAACAATTTAATGCATAAATTTTGAACTCAAAATGATTACTTTTTGAAAGCTAGCTAACTCTAAACCTGTGTAAACAATAATCTAAATGATTGCATAAAATAAATGATAGTAAGTTAAAAAGAAAAGTGATTTTATTCCTTATATTCTTTACTAAAAGTGAGTTGAAACATTCAATTAAGTTAAGAATTGTGATACAAAAGAAAAACCAGAAAGTAGATCTTCATTTGTCACCTTAGATCTAACCTCCATATCCACATCGCTTTCGTCTCCAACCGCACCACTCGCTAACCTTTCTCTTTCTTCATTACTCATATGTGGTGCCAAATTTTTTTAACCCAATTGCAGAACATCCATGAATTATCACTTAAACCAAGAAAAAGATACCCATTTTTGGAAACGTTCGAATAAATAATAAAATATTTACATTGATAAAGAAATCTATGGCTAAATTCCACATTAACAAGATTCAAAATCCAATCATATGAACATTTATTTTGATGATTCATTTATTTACCTATGTTCAATCCATGCATAGCTAGAATGGTAGATCTATGAGACTCTAAGCAGTGAATGCAACACATGGACCCACCAACCCTAATCTCTTTTTCTCCATTATCACTCTCTTGCAAAGCACACTATCATTCCCCATAGTGGCCACTACACTTCACCCAGAAACAACACGTCTTTTTAATGTGCTCTAACAACACACACACACACTTTAATCTAGATTCTTCTTGGGGTTTTTCTTTTTCTTTTGGTTTTGGTTTTGATTTTGGTTTGTTCTTCATCTTTCACTCTCTTATTCATCTTTCACTCTCTTAATTACATGAATCACATTCACACAATGTTCTTCATCTTCTTCCTATGCCTTCAATTTCAGAACTCCATTATCACTTGCTATTCCAATATTCAACGCTGCAATGATGAATGAAATCACTTTTTTGACCCGAAAACAGTTTCAACTTCCACATTACATTCTCCATGCATTATCATTTCAACTCTAACAAAACCCGAAAGATCTTCTACTTTCTTTCGTTTTTCTTCGTATTCTTCTTCATCCATGCATAATGACACAGAAGAAAAAGATGGATCTGAAACCGAAACCCTCAAACAAATCATCGATCCGTTTTCTTCTTTTCCACATATAGCAACTGTGAAACCTAATTTCTCCAGTCTTCCGATGAAGCGCACAGTTCGGCCTCTCTTCGCGCTCCTCCTCCTCCTGGTCTTCGCCGCCACGCTCACCTCACGCGCGGTCCTCCGCCGCGGCATCCTCTCCATCGAGCTCGAGTACCGCGTCCGGATCCGCAACCCTCCGCCGCCGCAGCTCAACGACACGCTCCTCCACCACGCGGCAGTTGAAATCGGCGAGGAGAAGTTCAAGCAGGAGATCCAGAGCCTCCTCGATGGAAACTTCGGCAGCCATGCGCGCCACCGTACATTCGTCTCCTGGCGTAGATTTATTCACCACGACCGCGGCGGCGGAGCCGCCGCCAATATCCCGGTGACGCTGCGGTCGCCCCTTTTCTACCGGTACTGGCTCGACTTCCGGAAGGTTCTGCATGATTGGTTCAGGAAGCGACGATTCCAACCCGGTATCATGTCCGAGTTGACTCGATCGATTAAGTTTCCAATTGATTCGCACAACAAAGTAGTAACCAATGGCAAAAATAGATATTCTTCTTGTGCTGTTGTTGGGAACAGTGGGATTTTGCTGAATAGGGATTATGGAAGTGAAATTGATGCACATGAAGTTGTGATAAGGTTGAACAATGCTAGGGTTGATCACTTTGAGAAGAAGGTTGGGAAGAAAACTAGCATTTCATTTATGAATAGTAACATTCTACATTTGTGTGCTAGAAGGGCTGGGTGTTTTTGTCACCCTTATGGTGACCATGTTCCGATTGTCATGTATATTTGCCAGGCCGTGCATTTCTTGGATTACACTTTCTGCAATGCTTCTCACAAGGCTCCTTTATTGGTCACTGATCCTAGGTTTGATGTGTTGTGTGCGAGGATTGTGAAGTATTATTCCTTGAAGAGGTTCGTGGAGGAGAGTGGGAAGAGCTTGGAGAAGTGGGGTGAGTATCACGATGGGGCTCTTTTTCATTACTCTTCTGGGATGCAGGCTGTGATGCTGGCTTTGGGTATTTGTGATAGGGTTAGCATTTTTGGGTTTGGAAAATCGGCTTCTGCCAAGCATCATTACCACACTAACCAGAAGGCTGAGCTTCATTTGCATGATTATGAGGCTGAGTATGCGTTTTATAGGGACCTTGTTGATGGACACAGGCCGATACCCTTCCTCGAGGACAGGTTTAAGGTTCCTCCTGTTGTCATGTATCATTGATGGATGTCGAACTGCTTCTGCAAGTGGTAGAGGGCATCTGTTAGTTGCTGTTCTGTTATTGTAATATTGTGAGATGCACATATAGTGGAAAGCAAAATACTGATTCAAGATATGTTTTTGCGTCGTACTGTCCCATATGAAGCCTCAAGGCAACCACACCAAGTGTAAATTTTGGTTAGATCAATACAGCTTTGACCAGTAAATGATGATTAAGCATGTCCATATATAATTTGTGTTTGTTCAGGACTCTCTTCTTGGACTCTCTTTAATTGGGTAACTTTGTTTTTCCGGTTTTTCCGGTTGTGATCGCTTGCTAACTAAAATTCTGGAGTGCATGCCTTCGAATTGGACCAAAATGATTTTCTCGCATCTGTATAAAACATCATGGCCTTTAAAGTAAAACAAGTGATTTGGTAAAAGATGCTGACTATATTAAGGAATAGGCATACTCGCTAACAGGGATCATCTGCCTGTTTTATCTTTGACTTTGCCCCGTCCTTTGCGCAGAAAGGTTACAAGCACTAAAATGGTATTTTAACAACTTCGCAAAATACTGGCTGATGAAGCAAAATTATCATTAATTGGCATGCCCCTTAAGGTTTAGTGTGAAATTGCTGTTATTTTACATTTTATAACTCATTTAAAATTATAAATATGCAGGGCGTCTGGTCACTTGGGTGCATTTCTCGTCGTACGTTTCATACAAGCTTACTGTCTGGCCAAATGCTATTTGGAGGTACAAATTTATAAGAATATCCATGTGGGTTTTGTGACTATAATGCTGTAGACTAGATCCCTTTTTTTAATCATAATTGTTGATTATGACAGTCAAGTTATACAAAGGACACAGTTATACCATTTCTTCTACTCATGATCTGATTCAAACCGACTGAAGAGTAGTCGACTAAGATTTAACGACATACTGTAGGATGTAAATTGTAATTCCACTCTATTGCCGTCATGAGTAGAACAAAATATTTACTTACCCTAAGTTACTGGTCATTGACTTACATCAAAATGTGACACAACATACAGCCGATTTTCATAGAGCTGATTTTGTCACATGTAAATATACATCAAAATGACATAGATAAGATCTTTCCCTAACTAGATAAACCACGGGGTACACCTTTCAGCCAAGATGGTAGCTTTCAACTTGCGAATTGCAAAAAAGCTTTCCTTTCGACCTCTCTGTTACTCGGCCGTGTCAATCTCCACCCCTTTCTCTTCATACTTCACTCCCACCAAGTAACTTATGCGTGCCTGGTAAGCAAAAAGTTCACAGATGTAAGAATGTTTTAGGATTGTTAATCTGGTCCACTCTTTTGAACAAAACGGGTACTATACCTGCTTAGGATCGTAGACAGCATACTCGTTATATTCCAGGGGGCTATCTTGATGATCTGAGGCGACTAGTTTACCGCAAGGAACTTTTATATCATCTTTCCAAACAAAGTGTTCTGATTCATCTGTTTTCTTCTTCCCCAGTCCCTTCACTCCAAGCTTCTTTTCCTCCAAAGATGAAGTATCCTGTGTCAATGATGTTGAAAACAAAATAATTCTTCCGAGTTGGTGATGTCAAAAACAAATTAATAAATGCTCCTAGTGAATGGAGATAACAAGTCCATTTTGGATACCTCGGGTGGGCTTTTAAACTCGGTAATCTCGTTCCCCAGGGAAGCGATGGCCAAAACCAAGAACCCTTCTGGCCTGTCCACAGCAGTAAAACCATATCGTGCAGCCTCTGCTGCAGCATCGGAGCAGACTATAGCTTTGCCAAACTGTTGCCAGAAGTACGTAACAAGGGATGAGTGAATGCTCCCAAACATTAAATTTGAATAAAGATTTTTATTTCTAATACCATATAACCCGGAACCGGTAGTGAGCATATTGCTTCCGAGAATCCTATTTTCAAGTGCCTCAAAAGGTTTGAGCTTCGTGTTCCTTGCATAATAGAATTTGTACAGTAAGAACAACCAACCTAATAAAGTAAGACTTAGTTTTTCCCACTTCCAATTTTGAGGAAATGCTTGCGTATCTTACCACACCATAAAAGAACTTTATTTGGCAGTTTAACTATGTCTTCATAGGAAGGGCAGCCACCTGTTTGCACCGAAAAAATGTTTTCCACTGACACCCCGTAATCCTGAAGTTCATTGGAAGTGAACAGAAGAAGATATGCGAATGGTTACGTTAAACACACAATGCAAAAGTTGGAATCTTACAATTTCACCAACTTTAACTGGCTCATAAGTATTTTCAAGATATTTCACAATCATCTGATAATCATTCGAACTTTTGTCCAGGGGAGTAATTGAGCAACCCAATTTCTTGTATGTCTCTGATAATGGATCATCGATGGTTGAGCCAGTCATGTCTCCTATGAGGTGAGAAGCGAGGGTTATGTCTCTCGCCCCCTCCAAGGCAGCTGCAGCCTAGGAAAATAAGAGATTGCTCGTTTTAGTTAGTGGTCGAATTGAACCAATCAAGGTAGTGACCAAATGTGCTTACATGGTCTGCAATCTCTTGATAATCTCTAAAATTGAAAGGCCTTGTGGAATGCATAAGAGTGAACCATCTTTGGCTAAAATCAGTCCAAACAGCCTCAGCCTTGGGCCCAGTTTCTTTCAATGATTTCACCTTTTCTATGAATTCTAAGAGAACGTCCTCACCTGATAAGGTTCAATTGTCAGTAACGTTTCTTGAGTGACATTAGAGAAGTAGGAAAAAACAGTGGCTCATGTACATACATCTTTTCAGATGAAGATTTGTTACCATTCCTATTGGAAGGTCCGGAGAGTCGTAACCCATCTCCATCAATGCATACCTGAAAACAGTGTAGGTTATTTAGAAACTTCGTAATCATCCCATGCATTATAATTATCAGATACTGTGGTTACTTGTATATCTCCTGGCTGCATAAAACTTTCATAAAATTTGCAACCAAAGGCTCAAGTTTACAGTGTGTTGCTGCTATCCCCAGCTGCCGAAGACCTAATGCTCCGTGTCTAACTTCAACTCCATCATCCTGTTCAATTTCGTAGTACTGTGTTAGCTAAAAGAGGAGGAATGGGCAAATAATTTAGGAGAGAATAAATATGTATTGTACCATGTCAATGGGATAGAACTTCAATGGCTTCTTCTGGAACTTCTTCTCTCTTTCCCAAGGTTCAAACTCATTTCCTGTTATTTCCTCGAAGAGTCTCGCAAACTCTTTCAGACAACTGCCTTCGTTGTCCCACTCTTCTAATCGCTCCTCTGCATTTGGATCATCGCCAACTCTCCCTTTCTTAAAGTACAAATGCAAACGATTTTCTGGAACAACGATCAGTTGCATGATACAGTAGCTGCCACAAATTAACACCAACAAATTAGGTAATGTTATCCTATATATGTCGATATGAACTAGAAGTGATTTTAGTGTTCATAATAGTACTCGTTCAGTCCGCGTCCTTGGTCGCAAAGGGAGAAGGCACAGTTGTATAATATCCCATCTTTTTCAAATATCTTTCCCCCTTGTTCCTGCAACTTGGTATCTTTGTAGACCCCTCTCTTCCCATAAAGTTTGAGCTGTTTGGGACAAATTTAATCAAACACAAAAGGGTGCTCGATATGTTATTCATGAATTTAATTTAATAAAAAAAATTGAGTGTGCAAGAGGAAATTAATTACTTCTGCTGAGAGTGATTCAATAGCCTCCTCCCCAGGATCCTGTTTGTCCCAGGGAATTCCCTTGCCATCCACAGAAAGATCAGAGACAAGATCATAAGCTTCCAAAGGCTGTGGTTCTTGCTTTTCAATGCTGTCAAGCAGCCAAGCCTCTCTAACCACTGGTATACCTCTCTCCCTACAGTAAAATACCTCATAATCAACTAAGAATGCTCTATCGTATTACTATTAATGCGGCACATTAGCCACTCTATAACTCTGGGTTTTATGAACTCTTATTTGTGTGATCATTTTTCTAACGGCAATCCAATGGTGTTCATAACATGTAACCAAACAAAACAAAGATATTATCACACTCATAAATAAGGATTAAGACAAAGGAATCTTAAACTACGCTCACATGGCTTCTGCAAGTTTGGACGTGCCACCACGTTCTCGCTCAGCAGGTGAAGCTACCAAACAAGTAGCCCCTGCAAAATTTAACAAGCCAGGTTATGGTTACTCCTGGCAACGAAAGGATGACAAAATCAGTTCTTATATTATATTACCGAGTATAGAGTTTGCCACTTTCCCTCCATGCTTTTCAATAGCTGTTTTCCAATGATACTTGATAGCAAAAAACAGAATGTCAAAATCCAATTGATAGAGGGTATAAATGCAACAACAATGAGAGTGGTACATACATGTGTCCGAGTAAGACGACCCATCAGAGATATCATCATCCCGGTAAAGGGTTTTTCAGCTAAGCCTAGATCCCTGTGAGGTCTCTGACTTGGGTCCTGATACTTCTTTAGCAACTGTGGCAAAGACATAGGAAACAAGCCAACAAAAAGAACAAAATCTTAGGTTACAAGCAACAAAATTGAAACACAAAAAGAAGGAAAAACAAAATGAAAAGTAAGGAGAATGTCACATCTGAAGGCACCGAGTTCTGAACAGAATCAGGTAGCTTAACGGGTTCCTGTTTCCTTGGAGGGTTTCTGGTGCTGAAAATGCAACTAGCCCACTCACTATAGAACCCTCTGCAGACATAGCGTCTGCCATCAAACTCCAAACTCCCATTGCAAACAGAGCACTTGTCCAATGGACCATAAAACAGCAAGTCTTGGCTGTTCAAAAATGCGGTGAGTGTATTTAACGAGTCATTA
>Ga0209389_1006197_pt1 | contig 10350 bp, 5 predicted proteins | sample CowpearedBW_FD_187526 | JGI IMG/M metagenome (GOLD analysis project Ga0209389, IMG submission 187526) | Root nodule microbial communities of legume samples collected from California, USA - Cow pea red BW (SPAdes) (version 2) | ecosystem: Host-associated > Plants > Roots > Nodule | place: USA...
GTGCTTTCATTGTTTTTTAAGTTAATAGCATCAATTTTAGGTTACACAAGCATGTGGTATTCACATTCTGTGTTCCATCCCATCTCTAACTATAGTAAGCAATCCTCATAAGTTTTTTTAATTAAGATATATAATGATTTTTTATTATAGTAAAATATTTATAAGATTTTATGTTTTTATTTCATAAGAAATATTCATCCAAATTAATTATAAATCAAGCAAAGACAAAATGTTAATGCTTTCTTAAATTTAAAGATATATAGAGAAAAAGAGAATAGTTTTTAAAAATGTGACAATTTCAATCTTAATTAATTATTAGAATGTATCACAGTGCTTTTGAGGCAATGATAAGTGTGAGATTTAAGTATAAGATAGGAGTTAAAATAGGTTGGATTTATATAATGGTTGATGTTGAAGAAATGCATGACTTTGGGTGACAACTAATCTAAAAGACTCTGTTTTTCTACCAATGGTTGGGTAAGTTGGTTGGAAGCAACTGCAGAAAGTATATATTTGTAAAAGATAGAGAAGTGATTTGAGTGACTTTGCTGAAATTTAAAGTCATGATAAAAATGTCTAAACACATATAACTAAGCTTTAGCATTGGGACCCAAAGTCCAAACGAAAGGGAAGCACTTTCACAACCACCTTCATGCCATAAGCTGCCACGTTGCCTCAATATCACCAACCTTACATTGTTTCTTCTATTTCACGACTAACCAATTAGGTGCTACTACAAACTTTTACAAACCATCTATTTTAGGTTTTCCGATCCATACCCATCCTTTTAAGGTTTTTTATTTCTTAAACTTTAAACTTTGATATGAATTTAAAATTTAATTTTGTATTAAACTTTGATGTAAATTGATTTTTAAAATTTAAAAATAATAAATATATTTTTCTTTTAATTTAATTATATCAAAAAAATTATGTGTCAAACATATTTTAAAATGATGTTTAAACACAAATGTAACATGAAACATCATTTAACAAAACTTCCTTAACTTAAAAGACTATGTCTTTTATTTTTAAAAGTTGAATAAGAAATATCTCAAAATTTAAAACAAAAATAAATTTTAATTTAATATTCAGATTTAGAAAAAAATAATCATTAAAAAGATATTTAATCCTAAATATAATATCACATTTCCAACCACAAAGCAGGGCCCTTGTGAGAGGGAACCACATAACGGCTAACCCAGCTATACGACATATATTAAAATTAAAAAAAACAATTACTAACCCAAGATTCATACATATAAATACACACACTCACTATTCCCTGTACAAGAAAAAGATTGTCCCTTTCTTGTTTCTGTAAACAATCAAAATACATAAAAAAAAAAAATCTCAATTGAGAAAAGTTTGTTGCATCGAACAAGCATCTGAGTTCAGTTCTGTCCGTGAAGCCACTCACCCAAAAAAGTTCTCAAACTACTTAAAGAGGAAGAATCCTACTCTTCAGAAAAAAAAAAAAAAACCCATCTTTCTTCCATCACCATCAAAATCAAAAGCTTCACACAAGAGTGGAAAGTGCGAATGGGATCTCTGTGTGTCTCTCTATCTGCGATCTTCGCAATTTGGTGTCTAGTACTATTGGGTGCTGAATCAAAGACGCATTGGGAAGATGCAGAGGTTCTGAAGGAGCTAAAGCGAGGTTTGGAACCAGCTTCGGTCATCCCAGGCTCTTGCCTCAGTTCCTGGGACTTCACCGTCGACCCCTGCGACAACCTATTCGGCGAGAAATTCACGTGCGGCTTCAGATGCGACCTTGTCGTTTCAGGCCTCAGTCGAGTCACGGAACTTGCGCTGGACCAAGCCGGTTATGTTGGCTCTCTCACCTTCACGTGGAACCTTCCTTTTCTACAAACACTCGATCTCTCTAAGAACCACTTCTCCGCCCAAATTCCCGATTCCTTTTCAAACCTAACTCGCCTCCGCCGACTCAGTCTCTCGTCCAACTCCTTCTCCGGCGAGATACCCCCTTCCCTCGCCACACTCCCCACCCTCGAAGAGCTTTACCTCGACAACAACAACCTAATAGGAACAATCCCACAAGGCTTCCACAACCTTAAAAGACTCGAACTCCAGTCCAACAAACTCAGCACCTATCTATCCAACTTCGACTCCTTCACAAACCTTAAATACCTCGATCTCAGCGATAACTCCATCGCCGGAGTGTTGCCGGCCTCGCTCCCTGTTTCGCTCGTTCAGATATCGATTCGGAACAACAATTTAAGTGGTGTCTTGTCGAGTGAAAGCTTCAGGAATTTGACGAGGTTGCAGGTGGTGGATTTCAGCTCCAACCGAATCAGCGGTTCCATTCCTTCGGTTTTCTTCGAGCTTCCGTCGTTGCAGCAGTTGACGCTGTCCTTCAACGAGTTCACGAGGGTTGAAGCACCTTATAAGGGAGTGGAGTCGCGGAGCGGGCTTATCGCGGTTGATTTGAGTAACAACAGTCTTGAGGGGTTTTTGCCGTCGTTCATGGCGATGATGCCGAAGTTGTCGTCGTTGTCGTTGGAGAATAACGAGTTCACAGGGCGAATAGCGACCCAGTTTGCGGTGAAAACGGTGTCTCCCCAAACGGGAGTGTCTCAGTTGGGGAGGCTTCTGTTGGGGGGGAATTACTTGGTGGGAGGGATTCCTCGACCCTTGTTAACGCTGAAACGCGATTCTGCGAACGTGAGTTTAGTTGATAACTGCTTGTACAGGTGCCCTCATAGTTTCTTCTTCTGCCAAGGTGGACAACAGAAGCCATTGAAACAGTGTAATAGATTTGTCTCGACCAGTGAATAATTATTAATTTTTTTTTTGCTTTTGTGGTTGCTGATTTATGATGACACATCTTATCTTAAATGCTGTACAAATATATGACTCTATCCTTGTTCATAGAGGGTTCTGGTCAACGCTAAGATTTTGTCCCTCATAGACGTTGCAACTTACAACCACGTGAACCATGGGGAAGACTAGTCCTCAACGTTACACGACCACTTGGTTTTTTAGTTTGTAAAAACATTTCATGTCTATAAAGAATCATATAATAAAATTAGTCATAAAGTTAAGTTGTAACACTGTATTTTTTAATTATGAATAATTTAAGATGTACTCCAGGAAATTTGATTAGCAGTTCACATATAAATTTTTATAAATTAGTTTTAAATTATTGAGACTTTGTTCGTTCGGCCTAGTAGGGAAAAAATGTAACTAACCTTCAAACAGCCCTAACTTCGGGCTTGGATCAACCTCAAAGTCCATTAACAGTTTTCAAACCTGGTCATGGTGTTTGTTAACCAAAATGACTTGGATCCTTTTGTTCAAGGTCCACTTAAGGGTTTAAGGAAGAAGGGAAAATTAAAATGACAGGACTTTATAAGTTGTTAAAAAGAAACTGAAATAAAAAGCTGATTTCTTACAAAGAAAAAAAATATGTATATAATAAACTAAATATCTCTTGTAAAAAAGGAATACACAAAAAGTAAAGACAAATTAGTAATTTACACGAGGAAATCAGGTTCACCTGTTAAAAAAAGGGCTTATTTTTTAAGAAGAAATAAAAATGAGTTTATTTTAATGTGATAAGATGCAATAAGAAAAAAAATATGAAAAATGTTAAGAATTTTAATATTGAGATCACACTCTTTCATTGTTCATGTATTTATTTTCACAACATAAAGTTAATGAAATATTTTACTTGTAAAAATCCACTAAAGAAATTTCATGAACTTTGGTATGAAGTATCTGTAAACGACTATTTTGTACATAATTTATAAGTTAATTCAAAGCAAAATGCACCAGTGGTCTAGTGGTAGAATAGTACCCTGCCACGGTACAGACCCGGGTTCGATTCCCGGCTGGTGCAGGTTTTTTCAATTTTTTTTCTCCTTAATGCTGTTAAATGTGATCTCTGTGCCTCGTACAGTCTCTGTCTTGCTGAACCGTGCTTTTCATCTGATGTTGTGAACCACGTGAATGAGAAAATTGGAGTGCATCATATTTATTTTTATTATGACGTAAATACTGCAATATGAGATATGCATATATAGACAAAATCATAGAATCTTCAAACTGGGGTCGAAGCTAATGTTTTGTTTAAAACAACCACATGTGCCAACCTTAGTTATGAGTCTATGGTTAATTAGTTTCCTCCATCCATAGCCTAACATCTTATATTACCAGTCTTGCTTTCTTTTCTATGACCGATTCATGAGTTTCCCACTTATCTTATTTCTTAAAGTTGTTGGAAATGAAACATGTCCTGATATGGTGGCACTATTATGGAGCCTCACCTTTCATTAAATTTGTTTGGTTACCATACTCAAATGCTACTACTACACCATTTATTTACGCCACACTCAAACAACAAATAACTATCCGGCATCCTAAGTCTTTTCATTCAGAAGAGCGAATTAAATGTAGTATACATGGGACCACATTCGACAAAATTTCTAAATATAACTTTTACTTTCTTTGTAAGCAAGTATAACTTACTTCAGATATTCATTTCAAACGTTAAAAACTATACATGTACATGAACAAGCTATTATTTAATTAACGGTATTGCAATAACAACTATAGTGATATTAAGAAAGTGATGAAAACTCAATTTGGAAGAGTGAAAAAAAAAATGTTGGAACGATAATAAACTTTTTATAAAAAGACTTGTAAAGTTAGGCAAGGATAAGATTAAGGAAGGTGGTTAGCAATTAGGAATTGTGTGAATACATGTCACACATAACCATGCATTCTTTTTTTCGTTTTACTTTTTGTTTACTGATTTCACTTTATATGAATGGTCGTCATTAGATGCTTGTTATAACTCATACAGATTGGAGAGAAACAGAATGAAGCAAAGGAGCGAAAGAAAATGTGTTTATTGAACTAATTGAATTGATATAGAAAGTAATAGATCTAGCTAACCATTCAGGGTTTGCAGTTTAAATAACAAAGCAAATAGAAGCTGATAAGTAACTTGTAAAGCCAGCCAAGATGAATACTTGAAAATCTAATTGTATTATCAATTATTAATTTATATTGATAATACTTCCAATCCACATGTCTTAAATTCAATTTATTTTTCCGAGTGTCAAGATGATCTTGTCTTCTGCTTGTCTTCCTTGGGTCCACTAATCGGATGGGTTCAAATGAAAATGTAGAAGGGTGCCTACAAAGATAATGTGAAACTCAAGTCAATTATTGTCAAATGTAATAAATGTAATAGTAAAAATGAATAGTTATACTATTTTCATGTGTCCTTATGTTAGTAAGCTTATTTAAGCTAGAAAAGTTAGACCTAGTTTGGTGTAGGGATATTTAGGGTATGCTAATCCTGATGTTAATCTCTTTATTGTTCTAATACTAATCTTTTCATTATCTTTATGCTATTCTTGATCATGGATTGAGAATATCTCATGGACCCAGATGATGTCCATCATGAGGGAAGGTCACATCTCAATGACTGTCTTGTACACGATTAACTAAACTAGTTAACACAGATAAAATTCTAGTAACTAAATTGGTTAAAGTAAACAAGACTCTAATTAAGTTGAATAAATAATATTACGAAATAATATAAAATATACTATATATTAAAGTGTAGATAGTAGGGTGATCAAATGAGTAACGATCTAGACATTGGTCCATCAATCCATTAAAATTTGGTGTGTTTTGTCTAGCCCACCATGGTTAGGATTGTCTACCAACCATTTTTTAATTTTAAAAATTAAAATAAAAAAGAATTTAAATAATTGCATTTTTATATTATATATTACTTTCAATGATAGAAATATTTAACTGTAGTATAATTTAAATCATGAGTTAAATATGTTTTTGGTCTCTTAATTTTTAGTGAAAATTGAAATTAGTCAATTTTTAAAAGTTTCTCATATTTAAAAATGCATGAATTTAGTCTTATTAATCAAGTTTTGTTAAGTTTATTTGACGTTTCAAACGCATTTCTCAAATAACATTGAAGCGAAAATATATCAAACGTTGTAAACAACTCAAATGAATTTGGAACGTCAAACAAAATTAACAAAATTTTGGTTAAAATGACTAAATCAGCATATTTCTAAAATTTGGAGACTAAACTAAACTAAAAGAGAAAGTAATTTTAATTTTTACTATATGAATTAATGGATAAAAACATATTTAACCTTAATATCATTAACACTTAAAATTTAAGATTAATTATAATTAAATAATTTAACATGTAAATATAATAATTATTTCAATTTATCCTTTTTACAAACATCGTTTAATCAATTAAAACATTAGAAAATATGTATGTAACTAAAATTATTTTTAATATTAAAAAATGGAAAAAAAAAATTTAAAATTTAAAAAAAAAATTGTTTATCCAACCTGTCTGTCTACTGACTCACTGGTCGCCCCTTGTTAGGACAAATCAAGATTTTCGGTCTGTTGTATTCTAACAAAATAATAATTTATTTTTTCATGTATAAAAATAAAATACATCAATAATTATTGTACTAAAGTGATTATTTAATCCATATCAAATAAGTTAAATTCTGTAGATAAGTTTAGGAAGTTAGGACATTGAGTGAGGTTCTTTAACAGTGATAAATAGGTGTCCTAACTTTTGTTGGTGTATACTTCTCAGGAAAAAGCCTTTTTGTTGGAAACTCCACAAAGTTCCGTATTTTGGTTTTTCTTTATCGCTTTCTGCCTTTATATACAAACTACCTGCCAAACCTTCCAACTCCAACGTTTAACCATCTTATTTTCTTTACCGCTCCTTGTTTCAACGTTACGCTACCAAATTCGTAAATTCATCAGGAATATCATTCTACTTTTTCGAATTTGGTACTATCATCAAACATTTGAATTGGTTATAAGGGATTCTCTCGGTCTTCACTTAAACAACATCAAACAATAGCGTTAGTTTAGTATGTTTGAATAATTAAATTATTGATTTATGTAATAAAATTCATTGTCAGTTTCTTATTTCAAAATTATTACTTGTATTTATTACATAAATATGTATTCATCTATTTTATTATATCATCTGTAAACTTATCATATTCTTTTTAATATATTTTCTGTTTAATATTGGTGCAATCAAAATACTTACAACACAATAAATATCGTAAAATATATATCACAGTATATCTCACAATTATATATACATATAAAATATGATTATTTTATTGTAGAGAATAATAAACAATATATATACTAAAAACAATTCATATCTCTCCTTCCCTAAAATGATACCTATTCTGATGGAAACAAAAAAGTCTCTAAAACATATATTAGGAGATCGATGAAGTAATATTTCTCAAAAAAATTTTGGAGAAATTTCTGGTGATATTTGTATTTTTTTGTTCTCTTCTGTGCATAGTAACGTCACATGAGTGTTTCATACAAATAATTATTGTTCAGGTCATTTAGTTACTTGTTTTAATTATAAAATACAACGAACATTAAATATTTTTAAATGTATATATTACATAACAAAAATGATTAAAATTTTAGTTTAACGGAAAACTCATTAACCTAAAAGTGAAAAAGTTGTGGTTTTTATAAAAAAAAAAACTAATATGAAACAATAGAATAATAACATCTCTACATAAAAATTTCTTAAATAATGATCGGTTATGAAAAAAAAATTATGTTTAAAGATTAATTTATTTGGTAGTCAAAACTTTTCTAATTGTTCGGATCACCGCGTTCTTGAAATATTATCCGTTTTGGAGCATAAAGCTCTATCACAGTTTTGTTATTAAAAGATGTTTCGGTGGGTGGAGGAAAAAATATTTAAACTATGTTTGACCTTAACTTTTAAATATCTAAATGCTGTGTGAAACTATTTAGTGTACTGAAGTAAGTCCTCCAGTTGAGGACAAGGGGAGTTGTCGTCCTCGTATAGACTACACCAATGTTTCAGTCATAAGTCCTACAACATTGTTAGGACAAGAGAAGATGTATTAGACCTTTCATAAAAAAATAGGAAAGACATTTTTGAAACAATTTTATCTTTAGTTAAGATATACTGGGACCATCTTGTGGAGATGTGCAAGTCCTGTACAATAAATTATTAGCCTTCAGACTCGCAATAAATGAAATGCATCAAGAGTCTTGTATCTAATTTATAATAAAAATTATTTTAGTTAACAATTTAGAATCCAAACTATATTTTTCTATTTATAATAAAAATAATTTTAATTATCAATAATTTTTAATTTATAAATTAATATGTAAATTAATTATTATAATAACTAATAAATTTTACTCACTAAAATTTTATATTAATTTTTTTATAATGTATGTTCAATTTCATATAATAGTGATATTGAAGAAAAATTTGACAAGGTAAAGAAAAAAAACCCCTCAAAAAGGTAACCTCGAAGTGGCAGATTGGTGGAGAAAGTCACTTATCAGTTCGATGCTGAATCATAGCAAAACACGTACATATAAAACGACTTTGGCTCTGTGGGTCAGCTGAAAACAACTTAAGAGTGGAAACCTAAACAATTCAATTTTTTATTTTTAAAAGTGTTTTTTTCTTTTAGATAACTAATGAAAAAATGTATTGTCAATTTTTGCATTTTTTTCTTTTTTACTTTTCACCTAAACTTTAGTTCCTTTGATTTTAGTTATGCCTGTGTTTCTGTTTTATTAGTGTTATTTAAAGTAATTGTATTTTCTTTATTTTTTTATGAATACAATCATGATAATCAAGTTAGACTGTAGATCTTTACGTCAATTATGTTAGTGCTTTCAAATATTTGATCACATATATAATATATAATAATAATAATAATATATCATTAAATTATAATAAATGCATTCTAACCAAATTCATGAAATTAAATAAACAACTATAGAGGCTTTAATAAATCAAGTTACTCAAAATTTGACTTTAGTATTGCGTTAGGATGAAAATTTTTAATTTCAATTTTTTATGGTTTAGAATATTTTATGAAAAAAATATGTGGTTTGAATATAAAATTTAAGAATACAGTCAAATTTAGGAAAAATATTTTACTAGAGTGTTTAGAATATTAACTGGAATTTCAGATTTAAAAAAAAAACTTTAAAATTCTTTATATTATGTTGTGACTCTTAATCCTTCTTTTTGTTTTCTCACTTTTTTTTTCTTCTTTCTCTTTTATTATTTTTAACCTCTTTATATTATTTTAGATTTTTCTGTCTCTTTTCACTCTTTACCTGTCCTCTAACATTTTTTCCTTCCTTTTTTTTCCTCTCTCTTCTTTCTGGTCCATCGGTCTCCTCTATGTTAATACTAATACAAAAATGTCAACACTGTGATGTTAATTATTATAATATTGAATTTAATTATGTAGAAATTGAATTTAATTCAAACGCGTATTTTTTTTTATAAAATTCTGACAGATGATATTAATAATATAATAAATTATAATAAATGAAGGTGTGATTGTGGGCGCGACTATTTGGACGTAGTTCGTTAAATATTTATAGTCACGAAATGACTGAAGAGCATTAATTTATCAAATCACGTCAGACTAATATTAATTTTTTTAATTTAATTTAGTTATAAAATCACAAATGATAAAAAATAATAATAACGTTACAAGAAACGTTCAACATAATTTTAATTAAGGAAAAATATTAATTATATTCTTTTAAAGTACAGATAAAAGATAAAAGAAGTAGACAAAATGTTGAGTGGTTTTGAGAGGAATTTTAATTAGTTTGTGTGGAAGGGATTTATTGGATGTTTTAATTAGTAAACCTAATTGAGGGTAATTAAAATATTTAATGATGGTGAATGAATGAATATTTAGGCATGAGAGTGTGGTTATTATGGATTAAATTAGGAAGGAGGTGAGGAATAATGTCAGTGGTGTTACTGAGAGACAAAAGCTGATCTGGTGTCATTGCTGGGTTCACTTTTTTTCACTCACTTTGCTTCTAAGTCATGCCATCTCCCCAATCCAAACCCAAACTCTATCATCACCATCAAGGCTACACTGGGAATTTCAACCACCTCACTTTTACCTAATTTCTCATACACATTAAAATAAATACCTCAAATTTTCAAATACTATCTTCCTTTTATCTCTTATTAAAACCTTTTTCACATATACTAAAAAATTCAATGACTACTAAATTTTTCATAAAAAAATTTCTTGCACTCTTCTCTATATATTCTCTATAATTATTTTAACATTAAGGAATACTCTCTCATCTAGTTGGTTTTCAGTTTCAATTGTGTTTTCTTTCTTCTGGTAATAGGAAAAAGCAATAAGACGGTACTTCCTTCATCTGATTGTATGTGTTTTTTTTGTTTTTATATAATTTTTAAAAATGTTTCTCATTTGCTTTCTTTCAAATAGTTTGCAATTT
>Ga0209389_1006208_pt1 | contig 10339 bp, 8 predicted proteins | sample CowpearedBW_FD_187526 | JGI IMG/M metagenome (GOLD analysis project Ga0209389, IMG submission 187526) | Root nodule microbial communities of legume samples collected from California, USA - Cow pea red BW (SPAdes) (version 2) | ecosystem: Host-associated > Plants > Roots > Nodule | place: USA...
ATAAAAACTTGTAAAAGTAACCGTTAATTTTTAAAAATTTAATAAATAATTAAATTATAAAGGGTAAAGTTGGAATTATGAAATGTGGACACAAAAGAGGGAATCCCCTTTATATATAGTTATAGATATTTCACATACAAAATAAAAAAGGGATAGAGTGAACTTAGAAAGAGGAAGGGGGTGAAGTAACAAAATCTTTATAAAGAATATTTGGGCCATATAATCCGTTCCAAGTTGCAAGGAGATTCTGTTCTTCGGATTTTGTGTAAACTGACGCAACTTTAACGTGCGCAAATATTTTTTGTCCAGAAACCGAAAAACCGTAAACGAAGGCGTTTTGTCACGTGCGACAAAATAGCTTGCACGTGGAAAGTGAAAATGAACAATATCGCGATATTTGAGACAGTGAAGAAGACTATTATCTTACCGTGTAAAAAGTTGCCACGTAGACTTACGCGGCGTGCACCGTAGGAAGTGTAGTTGAAAAACATGTGCTTTTGCAGCGTTGTAGGGTCAGAACTTCTTTGTTGCCTCATCCATTCAAATATCTACAGTTTTTGAATACCCGAATAGACGGTTTTACCCTCCATACTTATCCTCGCCGCGTCACCACTTTCTTTGATTTCCCAATTTGTCCCTTTTCTTACTTGCTTTACCTTCTTAAATTGGTTTCTATAAGAAAGGGAATCTAACCTTACAAATCACAATACGTAAATACAAAGGAAACAACGTAGATGACAGATATCCTTACCAAAATACACACGCCTCATCAGAGAAAAAAAGAAGAAGAAAGAAAATAGTTCAATATATGTTTTAATAGTAACATAAATTTATTTTATATTTTAGTAACAATTTTTTAAAATAAAAAGCATTAAAAATTATATATTTTTTTTACCTTCATAACTTATAGTAATTAAATCCATATAAGTATATATATTTCTTTATTAGTTCATCTGGTTAAGCTAGTACGTGTCAATGCCCAGAAGGGTACCCATTTTTTGATTTTTTTTTAACTGTTTTTCCCTGAGTCGGACTAGGGATGGCAAAAATACCCGTGCCCGTAGATATCTGCGGATAAAATCCGCGACGGATAATTACTACCCGCAGGTATTTATTACTCGCGGGTAGCGGGTAGCGGGTATTTTAATACCCGGTTATAAACGGGTCGGGTATGGGTATCATACTATCCGTACCTGCGGGTACCCGTTACCCGCAAAAAATTAAAATTAAAATTTAATTTATATTTTATTAAGTTAAATTTAATTAAAATTAGAAGTAACAGTACATTTTATTATGTTAAATTTAATTATAATTTAATTTAATTTATATTTTATTTTTATAATCTTATATTAAAAAATTTATAAAATACATATTTTTTTAAATATTTGTGGGTATCGGGTATCCACGGATACTCACGGGTTTTAAAAATATTCGCGGATATTTTTTAAACGGATACCCGGCGAATAAACGGACGGGTAACGTGCAAATTTTTTTTTAACGGGTCGGGTACGGGTATCATAATATCCGTGTCCGACCCGACCCGTTGTCATCCCAACATCGGATTAGTTCATTGAACCGAACAAGGGTATTAGTGTAAAATCATGTGTGGTAACTCAAAGGGGTAATCCCAGCACGTGCGAGGGACAGTGACGTAATTACACTTTTCGTCAATTTGGGAAGCTGTCCTTTTTCTCCTCCCCAACTTTCCTCTTAAGTGCCTATAAATGGTTGTTGTGAGTTCCGTTCTTCATTTCTTCATATCTCAAACACTTTTTCGCTCTAATTCAAATCATTCGATCTCTTCATCGCCTTCTCAAACAGTAAGTAAACCCACAAATCACTGTAAATTTTACCATTACCATTCTTTTAGTTATTAACTTAGAATCTTCCCTTTCTAGATTTATAATTGTAATCATTCTTTGTTATATATACGTTGGTTTTATTGGGATATACATAAGGTGTTGAACATAGGAAAAGTCTTGATTTTTAATAGCTTAGAGTGGTTTCATTTTCTGGGCTGTGGGTGTTTGCTCTTACCAAATGACTAGTGGTAGTTCTATTGGAATCTCTACCATGAGGCCTTGTTGTAGAATCTTTTGTAACTACAAAAGTCCATCGGTTTTTGGGTTTTCTCCAACCAAGTTCAGTGATTCAGCGATCAGGGGCTTGTTGTTCAGATCAGGTCATCACAAATCAACCCGTCGCTATAGATATAATACCTGTGATACTCAGATTGTAGGGTACATAAATGTGATCAAACCGAATCGGAGAGATTTTAGTGTTTCCGGTTCGAATTGGGGTCTTGCTAGGGATTTTAGCACTAGTGTTTGTATCAATATTGGTAGTTTTAGGCCTAGGGTTGTGTCCTTGATACCGCATGTAGCGTCGGATTTTAGAAACCAGTCTACATCGGTTGATTCTCACGCTCATGACACGAGCTTTGAGAAGATTTACATTCAGAGCGGCTTGAATGTGAAGCCATTGGTAATTGAAAAAATTGAGACTGATCAAGGTGTATTGGAGGAAGTATCTGAAGAAACATGTGGTGAGTCAAATGTCAATTTAGATAATTTGAAGGATTTGAGTGAGAATAAGGTTCAGAGCAAGGACTCTGAGGTTGAAAGGGAAGCTTGGAAGTTGCTTCGGGATGCTGTCGTCACATACTGTGGGAATCCAGTTGGGACCGTTGCAGCTAATGATTCCGCTGACAAACAACCGCTGAATTATGATCAAGTCTTTATCCGTGATTTTGTTCCATCAGCGCTTGCCTTTTTGCTCAATGGTGAAGGGGAAATTGTCAAGAATTTTCTACTTCACACATTGCAATTGCAGGTATGTTTTGGCCTTAATTGCTCAATTAGATTGTTTCTGCATACACTTGTTTTCTGTTCTTCTACATAATGGTTATGTCTACACCGCTATTTATGTTGTGTATACTCTGTTGAGATAATGTCATTTAGCTTTAATGCTGCATAACAAATAACAGATGTTCTTTTCTATCCATCAATATTGTATATTTCAAAGGAATTTACGGATAGATTGTTTCTTCTATGTGAACGAGAGAAAGATAAGACGTCATGTTTCTAGTTCTCATTGTCCCTCTTATTTTAAATTATCCTATGTTAGACATTACATAAGAAATGTCAAAGCGCATGTTGGGATTGACGTTAGAAAAGCCTAATCCATGGTTTGGCCAAAATCTTCCCTTTTTTGAAATTTTTTCTCAAACGTTGGTTTGGAGATTCTCAACTTCAAGCCAAACATTCTCTAAATGCTTCTCATCTACTGAACCTATTTCAGTTTTTCTTAACTTAAGAAACAAAGAATCCTTGTAAATGCTTCACTACTCACAAGCTAAGTTAACATGTAACCAACGAATGGGAGGGAAGGACTATTATTTAAAGTGTTGTCGACAAACATATAGATGATGTTCTTATTGGACTTGAATTAATTTCTTTTGGTGTACTTGTTTCTTATTAAAAGTTTATGTTTGCCAGAGTTGGGAGAAGACTGTTGACTGCTACAGCCCAGGTCAAGGGTTGATGCCAGCAAGCTTTAAGGTTAGAACTGTGCCTCTTGACGGTAGCAATGAAGCATTTGAGGAAGTTTTGGATCCTGATTTTGGGGAATCAGCTATTGGACGTGTTGCACCTGTCGATTCAGGTAACTTGTTTGTTGTTGTGGAAGCTTAAGACATTTTCTATTGCATTAAATGTAACGTACACTATCATTATTATGTTGTTCCTTTTCCGGATATAGTCTTGCTATATTTTTTCTTATTCAAAATTAGCTTAACATCTATATTTTTCAAATCATATTTAGGCCAACATTTTAAAGTTTATGCTACATTCTCCGTTACAGGTCTGTGGTGGATTATATTGTTGAGAGCTTACGGGAAATTAACGGGTGACTATACTTTGCAAGATAGAGTGGATGTCCAAACAGGCATAAGACTGATCCTTAAGCTGTGTCTGACTGATGGATTTGACATGTTTCCTTCTCTATTAGTCACCGATGGTTCCTGCATGATTGATAGAAGGATGGGCATTCATGGTCACCCTCTTGAGATCCAGGCAAGCTGATAACTACTTATCTCTATTTATATAAGCAAGTAGGAATTATCAGTTAATTTGCTCTTTCTATTGTATGGTACTCAAAGAGGATTTTTTTTTTCATTGATAATATATTAACTATCTCTATTCATGTAAGGAATTATCAGTTATTTTGTTCTTCATAATGTATAGTACTAAAAGAGGGAATTTTTTCCTTGATAGATAATATATGAATGTGCTTTTCTGCTTTGTATTTGGAGCAGAGTAGCATATTCTCAGTTAGATTATTTGAGCAAGAACAAGTGATGTCATTGAGATTCAACAAAACCTAATTATTTGACGTAGAACTCTTAGTTGAGAGTATGAAATGTATAAATTTTCATTTACTCATTGTTGGGCACAGACTGATGTAATTTTTCATATTGAAAATTAAAATTAATTCAGCGTTTGACGTTCAAAACGTGCATTATTCAATATCTACTACCTACCTAGTGTTTGCTACATCATTGTACAATTAGTCTTAAATTTGATTACAATCAGTTTTGGGCTGCGGCCTTGTTGACTCTTCAATATTCTATCCTCTTTCCCTCCTTTTTCATGTTGGTTACCGGGTGTCTGAATATATGTCTCTATACTTATAAATTTTCCCTTGGGTGGATTTGCACATCTGCAGGCGTTATTTTACTCGGCTTTACGCTGCTCCAGGGAGATGCTGATAGTCAATGATGCAACCAAGAGCCTGGTGGCTGCTGTTAGTAATCGCTTGAGTGCACTCTGCTTTCACATGAGAGAGTATTATTGGGTTGATATGAAGAAGATTAATGAAATCTACCGGTATAAGACGGAAGAGTATTCTACTGATGCTGTAAACAAGTTTAACATCTATCCAGAGCAAATTCCTTCATGGCTAGTGGACTGGATATCCGAGGATGGCGGATACTTCATTGGTAATGTGCAACCTGCTCATATGGACTTCAGGTTTTTCACACTTGGAAACCTTTGGGCCATTGTTTCTTCTTTAGGAACAACAAGCCAAAACCAGGGCATTTTAAATTTAATTGAAGCAAAATGGGATGATATTGTTGCTCAAATGCCTCTCAAGATTTGTTATCCAGCTCTGGAGAGTGAGGAATGGCGTATCATCACTGGATGTGACCCCAAGAACACGTAAGGATATTCTAAATTTCTTGTTTTTTTTTGAAATTCGCAGTGTTTATTGGCACAATCACTTGGATGCAAAAGTCAACAATTTGTGTGATGCAAACCATTGAAATAAATTGTCAATGATTCAATATCAATATCTTGCCAGAGATAGTTGTGTTTCCTTGTATTGTAAAGGTTTTGGCTGTTACCTTACTCTTGTTTGCTATTTATCTCTTCCTATGTCTCCTGCTCTAGATTACAAACTTTAATGATAATTTGTTAAACTGCTTGCAGCCCTTGGTCATATCATAATGGAGGATCTTGGCCAACGCTTCTCTGGCAGGTCAGTTGTATATTTGTTTGGATCAAGTCATCCCTGTGATTGTTTATTACTTCTTCTGGTTTTATGTACAAGAAGTTAATAATATTTAATTCATCAAGGCCAAATTCTATTTATAGTTTTTTCAACCAATTCGTGCGTGTTGGTTAATATGAATGCATCCACTTTCACCGTAAACGAGTGAATGTCTTGTTAATAGATTTCACAATAATTAAGGGTATAAAAACACTAAACGTTGACGATTAACACATATGTTTGCTATAATAGGATAAAAAAATGTTTTTATTTATTTCTTATACAAAGGAAGAGAGTAATGGACTCCAAAAAAAAAATTGTCAACTGATTTCTACTGGTGGTTTTCATTTTTTTATAAATTCAATCTAAAATATACCTATAAGATAAATTGAAGTACATATTTACACTTTTCTAGTTAGCATTAGTTAGCATGACAGCTATTATTAATTTTATCTTTTAAAACATATCATTTGGTATTTATATTAATTTACAGTTCTTTACTTCCTGTTTTCTGATAATTTTATGGCTAAATATATAAAGTAAATTACTCTTGGTTCGATGACGATTTAACATATACAGAATGTTTATGTCGTCCAATAACATGGATTTAAAAGTCATATTTGAATCAATTTCTAATTAGCTGGCAATGCAGAAAATTTAACATCGACTTTTGTTATTTTTGCTAACTAGTGTGATATGTTTAAACTTCAGTTCACATTAGCCTGCATGAAGATGGGAAGGCCCGACTTGGCACAGAAGGCTGTTGATTCAGCAGGGAAAAGGCTTTCATCGGATAAATGGCCCGAATATTACGACACACGAAATGGAAGGTTCATTGGGAAGCAATCACGGTTGATGCAGACATGGACCATTGCTGGTTTCTTGACCTCAAAGATGCTTCTAGAATATCCAGAAAAGGCTTCCTTGTTGTTTTGGGAGGAGGATTTTGAACTTCTTCAGAACTGTGTCTGCATGCTAAGCAAAACTGGTAGAAGGAAGTGTTCCCGTTTTGCTTCAAGGTCTCAGTTTCTTGTTTAGCGTCAACAATCTCCATTGTTTGGTGACTAATTTATTGCAATAATTGATGATGCCATTTTTCAGAACTAGCATGTTAACTATTTATATTGTTTGGTGACAACAGATAACAGTATAACAGTTATATTGCATCATTTATTTATGCGGGGTAACTCACTCCATGTCATGTATATCTTTGCCTTGGGAGTGTTCTACTTTTACTGCACCTGCTATGTGTGGCATGGCATAACTGTGTTTCATATATTTGAATTGTAGTTACACTAGTTCTACAAGAACCGTTATTGTACCACCAAAGTACTTCTGTAAATCTTGCTAATTGAAGGATTGATATATCTTGTGAGATAAATATTTTTGAACTATTTGGCAACTTTCTTTAGAACTGAAGAGTTAATAGAAAAAGGGAAATGTTTGTCTATCAAATATATAGCCATCAGAAGCGTGGTTGTCCATATGTCCAAATAATCGTGACAGTATTTGTTTGATGTCAATTTTTTTGTTGCATAAACATTTTGATACTCGTTGTTTGGCGGACAAATAAGAGATTAATATCGTTAAAAAAAATGTAGTAGTTGAAGTTAGCATAGCAGATACATAGAAGTAAGAGATTGATAATTTTTGTTAGAAGGAAAGAAGAGAAAGAGAATTTATGATGATTGGTGGAAAAGAGTACAGAGAGGTAGGTTATCTTAGTAGGGTTAATGAGTGGAAAAAAATGTTGACAGATATGGGGAGGCAGAGGAAGAGAGTGAGTGGTGGTCAGCGTTTGCAGTTTCTGAAAAGCTGAAGGCGTGTGTCTCCAAGCCTGAGAGAATATGTGGCTTTCTTGTATTCGGCCCAAGTGAATGGTCGGAAGAGAGAGGGGCTCTGAGGTGTCACCATAACTGAGGGAGCAACGATGGTTTGATGCAGAGGTGGAGCCCCAAAATATGCCACTGACATTCTACACTTGTGTGAGTTCGTCATTGCCCTGTGTCTCACGCTCACAAATCTTCCATTTGTCATAACCTTAACACAACACCAACACCCACATAACATAATCAATCATTCATTTCTTACACTTGTCATTAATTTCATTCAAATGTTCCCCTTGACTCAAATTCAGTTCAGTGAAAAGAAAAGAAAAAAATACATTGATTCCCATGTCATTTCACCTCACTTCACTTCCCATCAACTTTTAAGATTTTTTTTTCTCTTTCTGTGCCAGCATACAAAGCAGGCCCCCCCACTCCCCCTTTTTTTTCTCCTTTGCAAATCGAATCAACCCTCTGTGTTCTGTTCTCTTCTCTCTTCTGTGGGGTTCAAAAGACTAAACCTTTCACCTTATTATTCTCACAACTCATCATTATAATGAAAATGCATTAGAGTTAGTTTTAGTTTCTTGATTAGATAGATAGATAGATGCAGAGAGAGAGAGAGAAAGATAGAGAGATAGAGATAGGTACCTGTAGTACATCACCGACGTTGACATAGAATGCAGAGGGGTCAGGTGTGACTGGGATCCAGACCCCATCTGGAAGAGAAATCTGGAGGCCTCCGACGTCGTTGGATCGGAGAATGGTGAGGATCTGAGGGTCAGAATGCTCCCCAAAGCCAACCTTGGTAATTTGTGATGACTTGTCCTTATCTCTGTTAATTATAGGTGGGTAGTGATTGAGTCTCAGCACTGAGTCACTTTCACCATCCCTTATCAATCTGCTGAAAACCCTAGTGTCCGGGACCCCCAGCTCCTCTGCCATCACCTCCAATATCTCACATGCTAGCTCTTTCACTGCTTCTGTGTATGCACTCAACCTTTTCCTGCATCATCCCATTCATATCACACACTAATTCTATTTTAACTTTTCCCTTTAAAAAACTATATCTACATTTCCTCTACATTCACTTCACATCTATTTTTCTTATAAAACTATAAACATGTCTTCTTCTTCTTTTTATTGTGTTTAGGTAAGGAATAATCATACACATGACGACTCCCTTAAAAGTACCCAAGTTGGAGGTTGTGTAAGGAAGACAAATATAATTTTTTAGTTACCAAGAATAAAATTATAATTGTCCCTTTCTTAAGGGGAATACCATCGTCAAAACACTGATAATACCAACTCAAGTTGTAGCATTATGTCAGAATAATGAGTTGCAACATGCCATTTTTTGAAATACTGGTTATTGGTTGACTCAGTTTTATGACTTGTACGTTCAAAGGGAAAACATTGCAACCATTATTCTCTCTCCCTTCTTTGCTGGCCAGTCAGATACAACTCACACCATTGTACTTCCAAAAGCGTTATACTTATTCATTGAACGCTGCTAGTAACACTGTCTGCTTCAATTTTTTTTCTTTCTATATTATATTAAATTAAATAATACATGATATCCATTAAGTAAAAATTAACTAATATTTTAATAAGATCTTCTATTTTAATCATATCTATTCATCAAATGATAATGATATTTAAGCTTCAGACCTTACTCTAAGAACAACGAATCCACTTCTACATTGTTGGTTGGTGTATGGCATAAACTGATGAATTTATATATGTATGTATTATGTAATGCATGTGTATACAGATTTTTGTTATTATATTAAAGTTAAAAATAAATATACGTACCACTTCAATACTATTACGAGATTATGAATTAAAGTCTGAATATGTAAACTTGAGCAGATGTTATTAAATATGTGATACTATAATCTGTTCTGATAATTTCGTGTATAGTATAGCATGCAGCTAATAAATATGTATAGTATTTGAGATAACAGAAATGAGCAAAGTTAGGATCTGTGGAATGGTAAAGGGTGAGATAATTGGCAGAAGAAATTGTTGAAAAATATGATATGAAAAAGGAACATGCAGTAAATATATAAATGGTGGTGAGAGAGAGAGAGATGATGCATATGATGGATATACCTGAGATTTAATGGGTCAGTGGATATGGTTTTGGAAATGTGAGCAATGGAGTCAGTGGTGGCACTGAGGAGAAGGTACTCCACCTCACCCATGTCTCCATTCACACCTATGTTCTTGCACCCATATGCAGGTGCCGCCATTTTCTTTTCCAACATCGGTTTCCCAAAGAAACCGAAACCTGCTTCTTCAGTTTTCGCTATAACTTCGTTGCTGATACCGTGGTTTATCACTTTGAAGAAACCGTATTCTTCGCACGCTTTCACGATCACCTTCGCCACCTCCGCCCTCTCGCCTGAGAAGTCCACCACCGGAACCTCACTGGGGATAATCCCTTCGCTCTTCATTGCCTTTGGGGCAGCCAACACCATCTTTATAGATAGATATATCTGTTACTCAATGAAGGTGGAAGAAGAAGAAGAAGAAGAAGAAGAAAGGTGGTGAATTGTGAGTGGAGATAGTGGCCTATTTATGCACCAAGGATAGGAGAGAATCAATGGAGGAAGAGATTAAAATAATAATCTATATGTTAAACACAATTTAAAATTCAAATTACAGATACAAAAAGATACACAAATAATATTAGTTCTTATAAGTATAATAAAAATGGCGAGAATGATATATGAACTCAGAATCTAATACTCAAAATAATTCTAACCTAAAGATTGCTTATATTATTATTTAATTATATAAACTATTATTATAGTATCTAAAAGAGTTATAACTGCTGTAATTTCTTATTGAATAGTGTGGTAAAATTCGTTCGTTTAACATGAGTTGATGCTATATATGTATTTCAATTAGAGATGAGTTTTTTTTTTTTTTATTTAATCATAAATTATGATATGATT
>Ga0209389_1006209_pt1 | contig 10339 bp, 13 predicted proteins | sample CowpearedBW_FD_187526 | JGI IMG/M metagenome (GOLD analysis project Ga0209389, IMG submission 187526) | Root nodule microbial communities of legume samples collected from California, USA - Cow pea red BW (SPAdes) (version 2) | ecosystem: Host-associated > Plants > Roots > Nodule | place: USA...
AGGAGATTAATACGTGAAAGCTTGATTCTATTGTGGTAATGAATTACATAGAAAAAAAAATGATATCTGAAGCTATTTTTAAATAATAGGTATATTAAATATAATACAAAGTCGGTTCCTTAAGTCTGTGTAAGTCATTATAAAAATAGTCGAAACCTTTTATTACTTAGATACAGACTGAGAACGAAACAAACCAAATTATCGGAAGGTGTTAAATATGTTTTTGGTTATTTAACTTTTAATAAATTTTGAAATTAGTATATTTTGAAATTTTGGACCAATTTAGTCATTCATTTTTTAAAATACATGAATTTAGTCTTTTTAATCAAATTTTGTTAAGTTTATTTGAAATTTTAAGCGTGTTTCATAATAGTATTTGATTTAATATTAAAACAAAAATGTGTCAAATAGTATAAACAACTCAAATACAATAATGAAATGTGTATAAAACATCAAATAAATCTAACAAAAGTTGATTAAAACAACTAAATTCACGTATTTCGAGAGATGAAAAATTAAATTATTTCAAAGTTTTGAAATAATAATTTACTGAAAGTTAAGGAACCAAAAACATATTTAACCCTATTGAAAGTATACAACGAGAATTAGTACAAGATAACTTTTTGTATAAGCACTCATACTATAAATATAGGTTAAAATACTCTCTTGATCCACGTTTTTGTTCAAAAATCTCAAATAGGTCATAAGATTTTTTTTAGTCTCAATTAGGTCCATATTTTTGAAAATGTGTAACAATTAGGTCCATTCCGTTAGTATGATATTAACGATGTTAAGGATGTGCCACGTGTCAGCTCCTCATTTTTTTGAATTTTTTTTTATTTTTTTTAAAAATATTCATATCACATGTCACGTCAATATTGTGCCCGTGTGAATGAGGTGACATGTGTCAAATTATTGTCTGAATCTCAATTTGGTCTATATATATGTTATTTTTATTACATTTCAGTCCATTTTTTTAAAATTTTTTAAATATATTTATTTTAACTTTTTACAAAATTGTTTTAAAATTTTATGTTTAAATTTATAAAATTATTATTTTTAAACCAACTCTAACATTTGTATATAAATTATTTAAAACAATTTTGTAACAAGTTAAAATAAATATTTTAAAATTTTAAAACAAAATATAAGTAAAGTTTAATTTAAAATATAAATTTAAATAAATTTAATATTATTAAAATGTTTAATAAAAATATAATTATAAAATTTTATATAAAAGTTAAATTTGGTATCTGGAGAGGATGAAATTCAAAATAATAAAAAAAATGGACTGAAATATAATCAAAATAACAAATATATGAACCAAACTGAGATTCAAACAATGACTTGACACGTGTCACCTTACTGACTTGACACATAGCACATCCTTAACACCGTTAACACCATACTAACGAAATGAGCCTAATTGTTAGACATTTTCAAAAACATGGACCTAATTGAGACTAAAAAAAATCTTAGGATCTATTTGAGATTTTTGAACAAAAAGTGGACCAAAAGAGTATTTTAACCATAAATATATATTTAAAAGATAAACACATTGTTACACAAGTTAACTAACACATTATATAACTTAAAGTGCTTACACTCTACTTAGGGGTGTAATTGGTTTGGTATGAATCAATCGAATCTCCTTCAATTATATATTTTTTTAGTTGAGTTTTGTTCAATAAATTATAGATTAAATATGTTTTTGGTCTTTAACTTTTAGTGACACTTGACATTAATTCTTCATTGAGTCTTCTAATTCTAGAAGTGCATAAATTTAGTTATTTTAATTAACGTTTCGAACGTGTTTCATTTCAATGTTTGCTGACAAACATTTTTACAATATTAGGTTTAAAAAAAATGACTAAATTCATGCATTTATAAGATTGAGGGACTAAATGACGCAATGTTCTTTTAAGTTGTTGGCATTGTTTGTGTGTATTTGTGTGGGCGAATTTGTGGCAAAGCGTGTGTTCTTTTCAGCAGATATGTAGTGATTTGCAGGAGCGAATTTACGGGATGTAATCCATATTCCATCCTCGCATATATGCCCTGATTTGGGTGTATTATAGGTAACATTACCAAATTAATCCTGTTATTTTTACCAAGCACGTGAACCAGCTGTTGCATGTTCCTTTCCGCTGACAAGCTGCAAAGAGTCCTGCACTCCTAGCTTCGTTTTACGCTGCCAAGTTGTTATATTCATGCACAAATTTGCTTGAGTGATTATGTTTGTGGTGTGGTGGTGTTATTTAATGGCATTTTGCACTGGTGTGAGTGAATGAACTAGTGTTGGTGTGTGGTGTGGGTGTGTGACTGTGAGAAGATGGTTAGGCTGTGAGTGAGGTAAGGAAGATGGCTAGGCTGTGAGTGAAGGGATGCGCACCGGTTACATAACTGGTGCGGTGATGTGTGTGTGGCACCGGTTATGTGAGAACCTAGAAAATCATACTAAAAGAGTGACTGTGTTTAAAAATAATGAGATCCTAGTATTATTTTAATAAATAAACCGCTTATATATAAATAGAAATTTCATAAAAGGATTTCATTATTTAGAAAACACTATCTCTCTAAAACTTTGTTCCCTAAATTCTCTCTGTCTTCTCTCTAAAATCTCTCACTATACTCTCACCCTCTTGAAGATCAAAAACCGCTAGAGTGATCACTGCGGTGAGATTTTCAAGTCTATCCGATCAGAACCTTGAATTGAGTAAGTAATAATTCTGCTCTTTTCTCGGTCTTTTCTTAAAAACTCTGCATGTGATATTATTTGTATCGCATGTGAGGTTAGAGTATCTTGTAAAAATATCTGCTGATCTGTGGCTTTAATGATGTTCCCTGATCGTGTTTATGCTAATTCTAGGTTGAATTGTGAGCATCGGCAGTAGAAAAGAATTTTAGGTTACGTTGTAATCATGCGAGTCAATCGCAAGTAAGGGAAGCTAATAATTGATTGTATTTAAAGAGTTCAGTGGATGTAATTGTGTGTAATTAGAATTTACTGCTTGATTGCTGTGAGATTGTGAACTGATTTATGCTTTGTATAAGTTGAGATGTGAATACATTGTATGAATTGAGGTTGAATTAAGAGAAATGGATACTTGAGTCATAACTCTAATTGGTATCATCTTCCTCAGTTTAAGAACTAATTTGAAACCAAATAAACTTGCAAGAGATGTGCTAATTAGAGTCATGAAAACAAGGAGCATATTTCTCAAGAAATCAAATATGTGCTATATTATTGGTGTGACGCTAAGCTTTAGAAGCAGCGTTGAGCACTAAAAAATGCGAGAGGATCAACGTTGAACGTCGCCTCAATGGTGCTTGGGCGTTGAAAAATGTGAGAAGAATGGCGCTGAGAGCCGAACGAGCGGTGCCCCAGTGCTAGGACCTCTATAGGTCTGGAAGGAAATTTAAATGCTGACGCTAAGAGTTGGATCTGAGGCTGACCGGAAGAAATTGCGAGACAAATAACGCTTAGCATTGGAACTGGACGCTGAACGCTGAGTTGCCCTGTTTTATGTGATTGTTGTTTTGACCTGTTCAATGCATTAAATGATAGGAAATGGATTCTATGATTTTATTAATATATCCTATATGAGTTTGGTGAATGTGAGTCTGCTTATGGGAGTTATGGAAGAGTTTCGTGGAGAAATTCTATGTGTGGATGAGGTAGTGTATGTAAGGACATAAGGACTCAGTTTTGGTTAGTACCCTGACGCTCCAATAATCATTAAAGCTCACGTAGAGTATAATGAGTTATGTCGTGAGGATTAGCAGGAGGTCTTAGTCACTGGACTCGATCAACTCCTTGGCGCGAAGGAGACTTACTTGGTGCGATGATTGGGTGATAACCCCTTGAGGCCAAACTCTGCAGAGTTGGGGAATCATACACCGGTGCAAGCCACCAAGAGGTCCGATGTCACTTGCATATATTTGGATAATCGAGTCTAGAGTTGACTGGAGTGTGTGTTGGAATGTTTCTATGCTCTAATTTAACCTTTCTTAATCATTATTAGCTTACCCTAAGTGTTTTGTGTCTGCCTGTTCTTTTGGTTTATTCTTTGCAATGATCACTTAAATGTGTGAGTATAGGAAACTGCAAGTGAGGAGATTTCCCGTGAAGTTGGTAGTATGGCGGAGTAGTAGTGACCTATGGTGCTAATAAATAGGTGTTTTGTAGTTCATGGCTAGAATCTATCCATTTTCCCTCATAGTAGTCTTGTACATATAGAATTTGATAATACTCTATTATGGATGACTGTATAAGACTCTATATTAACTTCCATGTTATTTGCTTTGTGTTATCACTATATAATGCTTTATTTAGTAGTCTAAAAGCTATTAAATGAGATGTTACATTTTGGTATTAGAGTAGTAGTCCTTTAGGATTTGTGAATGTGAGCTTGCTTAGTCTCCATTGTATGTTGTGGTAGATGTTCCGGTAGTTGTGTTAGTACTCGTGGATTGAACTAATTGTTTCTTTTCTCGGTGTGAACAGAGCTATGGCACCAAGGCCACCTCCTCCTCCTCCAACTATAGATAACCCCAACCTTTTAGTGCTATGGAAACTATGGTTGCAACTATGCAACAACAAAATCCAAACATGGTGAATCAACATAATTTGGCTATGCAACAAATGTAATATGCAAGATTGGCAGCTGAAGCCACACAACAGAGGCATCTAGAAGCCTTACAACAGATGAGAGAATGTCAATTCTCAACTAGTTCTTCACGAGCCCCTCCTCCTAGATCTCAAGAGTGGAGTTTAGAAGATTTTCTCCAGCACCACCCAGCCAGATTCAGTGGCACGGTTAGTCTCGATGAGGGGATCAATGGCTAAAAGACTTGGAGAGAATCTTTGATGCAAAGAGATGCCCTGCAAAAGATAAATTGGCATATACAGAGTATCTGTTAGCTGGAGAGGAAGTGAATTAGTGGTTCAGTGTGAATATGATGTTGGAAGATAGTAGGGAAAACATCACATGGGACTTGTTCAAGAAAATTTTTTATGCAGAGTATTTCCCTGACAATGTGAGGTATGCAAATGAGGTAGAATTCTTGCAATTGTTGCAAGAAAACATGTTAGTGTCAGAATATGTAGAGAAGTTTAAACATTTGGGCAGGTTTCATACTTTGTGCATGGATGAGGAGTGGCAATGCAAATGGATTGAGTGGAGATCTTAAGCTTATGGTAGCTCCCCTTTCCAATAAAGAATTTCTGGCCCTAGTAGAGAAAGCCCGAGTAATGGAGAAGTTGAAAGCAGAAGTTGAGACTCAACAATCATCTCAACAGGGGGTGGGAGGGCCATCTGGGCCCAAGGTAAAATACGAAGAAAAGTAGAAGTCGTACTTTAGACCACCGCAGCAGGGGCCTAGAAGATTCTCACCACAACCACAATCTTAGTCGTTTAGATCATAGTGTTTTCAGTGTGGAGGACCACACCTGAGAAGTGCTTGCCCACAGCTTGCTAAAGGGAGGACGTGCCATGGTTGCGGTAAAGAGGGACACTTTATTAGTGATTGTCAATTTGGTAGGAGCACAGTCTCAAAGTCTACAACCCAGTCACAAACCCATCAAAAGCGAGGGAATGAAAGACCCCAGGTAGCGGGCAGAGTATATGCTATGATCAGAGCAGAGGCAGCAGGTTCATGTAAACTTATTGTTGGCTCATGTGTGATTATTGGTAGGAGTTTATGTGTCTTATATGATTCTGGAGCAACACATTCCTTTGTGTCAGAATTTAGAGTCCAAGAGTTGGGTTTGCCAGTTAAGGAGCTATATTATGATCTGACTGTATATACTCTAGCGTCGAGTTTAGTAAAGACATCTACCTTATGCGCTAGATGCTCCGTTGTGATTGAGGGGCATTAGTTCAAGGTAAACATGGTGTGTTTGCCCTTGAAAGGCTTGGATGTAATCTTAGGAATGAATTGGTTATCTGCCAACCACATTCTTATAGATTGCAATGAGAGAAAGTTGTTGTTTCCTAATCTCGAGGATGAGAAGTTGTTGTCTTCACAACAAGTTGTCAAAGAAGCTAAAGAAGGGTCTCAGTGTTTCCTCGTTCTAACCCAATTGTCTATTGAGGAAAGAAATGTATATGCCAGGATACCTGTTGTGGAGGAGTTTGCTGATGTCTTTCCCGAGGATATACCAGGACTGCCTCTGAAAAGGGAAGTGGAGTTTTCTATTGATTTGGTTCCTGGAGCATGACCAATATCAATATCTCCTTACCGCATGGTTCCAACTGAATTAGCATAACTAAAGAAACAAATAGAGGAATTGTTAGAAAAGCAGTTCATCAGGCCGAGCGTATTACCGTGGGGAGTGCCAGTACTACTAGTAAAGAAGAAGGATAGTAGTTCCCGACTATGCATGGACTGTAGGCAACTAAACAAGTTGACCATCAAGAATAATTATCCGTTGCGAAGGATAGACGACTTAATGGATCAAATGCATGGGCCTGTTGTTTTCTCAAAGATAGACCTGAGATCAGGATATCACCAAATTCTGGTCAAGTCTGATGATGTGCAGAAGACGACCTTAAGGTCTAGATACGAACATTATGAGTATGTAGTTATGCCTTTTGGTGTGACTAATGCTCCTGCTTTGTTTATGGATTTCATGAACAGAATTTTCAAGCCTTTTCTTAATAAGTTTGTGGTAGTCTTCATTGATGACATCTTGATCTATTCTAGGATTCACGGAGAACATGTAGAGCATCTGAGGACAATTTTGAGCATTTTATGAGAAAAAATGTTATATGCTAAACTGTCCACATGTGAGTTTTGGATGAAAGAAGTCCAATTCTTGGGGCACGTAATATCTGCTCCTGGTATCGTTGTAGATCCTTCTAAAGTGGAAGTTGTATTACTTTGGGAACGTCCTAAATCTGTAATGGAGATAAGAAGCTTTGTGGGACTGGCAGGTTATTACAGGAGATTCATTGAAGGATTCTATAAGATAGTAACCTCGTTAACACAACTAACACACCAGGATTAGCCATTTGCTTGGACAGACCGCTGTGAGGAAAGTTTTCAATTGTTGAAGCAAAAATTGACAAGTGCCCCAATGCTAGTAATCCCAAACATTAATAAATCCTTTGAAGTATATTGTGATGCTTCTTATCAAGGATTGGGATGCGTGTTGATGCAAAAGAAGAAAGTGGTGGCCTATGCTTCTAGGAAATTGAAGGTTCATGAAAAAAACTACCCTACTCATGATTTAGATCTAGCAGTAGTAGTGTTTGTTCTAAAGACTTGGCGAAACTACCTATATGGTGCACAATTCCAAGTTTTCAGTGACCACAATAGTTTGAAGTATTTGTTCGATAAAAAATAATTGAATATGACGTAGTGACGGTGGATGGAATTCTTAAAAAATTATGACTTTGAATTGCTTTATCACCCGGGGAAAGCCAATGTAGTGGTTGATGCATTAAGCAGAAAAAGAATGCATGCTTCTGTTATGATGATGAAGGAGAGTGAATTGGTGGAGAAATTCAGAGATCTGTAGATACATGTGTTATTGGGGAAGGAAGTCACTAAATGTAGTCACGTGACTATAACTAGTGATTTTCTTGAGTTATTAATAGAAAAGCAACTGTCGGATGCTAAGATACAAAAAATAGTGAAATTGCTCGGGTATGAAAAAGCTAAAGACTTTGTGATGGGAATGAATAGGGTGCTGAGATTTAAGGACCGAGTTTGTATTCCAAAGGATCTAGAGTTGAAGCGTGTCATTCTTGAGGAAGGACATAAGAGTCGTCTTAGCATGCACCCCATCATGACTAAGATGTACCATGATTTGAAAGAGTCCTTTTGGTGGTCAAGAATGAAGCATGATGTAGCTCAGTTCATATCCTCTTGCTTGACTTGTCAGAAGGCGAAAGTAGAACATCAAAAAACCAGGAGGAATGTTGTAACAGTTAGAGATATCAGTTTTGAAATGGGATAACATTGCTACGAATTTTGTTACCCATCTACCACGATCCATTAGAAATCATTAGCTATTTGGGTGATAGTAGACCGGTTGACTAAGAGTGCACACTTTCTAGCATTAAACTTGAGCATGTCAATGGATAAAATGGCACAATTATATATCAGGGAAATAGTGAGACTGCATGGTGTACCTTCGAGTATTGTGTCAGACATAGACCCTAGGTTTACTTCTAGATTTTGGCAGACTTTTCAAAGTGCTTTGGGTAGTAGATTGACCATGAGTTCTGCATATCATTCTCAAACTGATGGGCAATCTGAGAGAACATTTGTGAGGATGGGATGAGGTATTGCCTCTAGTAGAATTTACATACAACAATAGTTATTATGCAAGTATATGATGCCCTATGAAGCTCTCTATGGTAAGAGATGTAGAACTTCGTTATGTTGGTATCAAGAAGGTGGAGCAGTGTTATTGGGGCTAGAGCTGTTGAAACAAACCTTATAAAAAGTGTCCAAAATAAGAGACAGGATGAAAGCCTCCTTGAGTAGATAAAAGTCGTATGCTGATCAAAAAAGAAGACCTTTAGAGTTTTTAGCAAGGGACTATGTTTTCTTGAGAGTAACTCCAACCACTGGCGAAGGAAGGGTTATTCATTCAAGAAAACTCTCTCCTAAGTTCATTGGCCAATATCAAGTCTTAAGGAGGATTGGACTAGTGGTGATGAGGACGTCGATGTCGTTAATCGACGAACGACTCCAATTGTTGATTTGTTCGTTGAAAATCAACTGAATCACTCTCGTCTCTCACTGAAACGCACACACTCGCGGTATTTGGAACCCTAGGAGGAGAAATCCTCATTTAAGGTGAAGTGAGCTCTGAAATTGGGGATAAACCTCTCAAATTAATCAAAGCTCCCTCATTACATCAAGTGGTCCGCCTTTTATATGTGAAGGCAGTCATGTGAAACGTAAATGAAACCCTAACGCTAAAAAGGAAAATAACGAACGGGCAAAACCCGTGTACAATGGAAAGGAAAATGTGAACCGTGTTCCTAGCTAAAGGTGGCACACGTGAAGAGATAGCAGCTAAGGATTGTACTGCGCGAAGGCTTTCTATGTGGGAGGAAAGGAACCCTTGCAGAGGTGTGTCACGTGAAAACAAGGGTTTAATGGTTTGCATCTATTAGCTGGAGCGTTGGATCCTCAAGTGATACACATGACACGTTGGGCTGCAGTAGCTGGATGCCCAATTTGTGAAGCACGCTGAATGTTTGGCTGAAAGATTTGGGCTGATATGTTTCAGGCCCAACTTTACTTATCACCTTACTATTATATGATGCGCTGGTTGCAATTGGAATAAATGGCTTCAAAATGGTTTGTGGCTTAGCAAAGATGCGTACTTCCATGACACTCACGAATGCTATATAATGAAGTGACAATAGCTTTAAATTGGGCTTCTCGACCCACTATGTTAGCATAATCGGTGCTGGTGCAATTGGAAGAGTGATATCGGTTACGTAACCCGTGTGTGTTGATTTTTTTTAACTTTTTTTATGTTTTTGCAAGTCTGTCAGAGTTCATTAGGTCTTCCATAACTTTTTAATTTTAATTTTATAACTTTTTCCCATTAATAAAAATTTAAATTTTTTTATGTTTAAATTTCATATAATTTTTAATTTTTTATAATTCGTTTTAATTATTTTTATAACATGAAATTACAAAATCATTCTCTTTTTCCATAAAGGTATTTTGGTAATTTTCAAATTCTATCTATTTTCACAATTTATTTTATCTATTACATAAATCAAATCTTTTACTAACTTTCATAAAACTTATCTCAAAATCCATTCACTTTACCCTCTAAGTCCATTCAAAAAAACACACATCTATCCACTCAAATCCATACAAATCTATCTTTACACTCTTCCTCAAATCTATCCACAAAAAAGAACACAACTTAAGAGACTAAATTAAGACAAAGTTTAAAAGAACTTTTTTCGAATTTCGTTTGTCTTAATTTTAAAAAGGCTTAATTATCATTTTGGTCCCCTAATTTGTTGGGTTGGTTCATTTTGGTCACCTTATTATTTTTAGGTTCAATTTGTTCTTCTAATTATTTAAAAGGTTCAATTTAGTCTCTGCTGTTAAGTCAACTTTAACACCGTCTCCGTACATGCCACGTGTCATTTTGTGGAATTTTCAAATTTTTTTTATTTTATTTTTTTAAAATTTTTTGAAATTTTCTTTTAAAAAAAATTATACTGCCACGTGTCACCTTATGGTTGTGACACGTGTAACCTTATGGTTGTGACACGTGGCAGGTCACGATTGTGCCACGTGTCAAACTAACATTGGTTGTTTTCAATTTAGTCTCTCTATTTACAATTTT
>Ga0209389_1006210_pt1 | contig 10339 bp, 7 predicted proteins | sample CowpearedBW_FD_187526 | JGI IMG/M metagenome (GOLD analysis project Ga0209389, IMG submission 187526) | Root nodule microbial communities of legume samples collected from California, USA - Cow pea red BW (SPAdes) (version 2) | ecosystem: Host-associated > Plants > Roots > Nodule | place: USA...
CAAAAAAAAAACTATCCAAGAGCTTGTACGTTGATTGTTGTGCTGGTTTGATCATTTATATTGTTAGTTGTTTGTATGATTTCACATCTATATGTTATTGATAATAAAAATTCTGGCCGAGTACAAAATAATGAATTCACGACTAATTGAATAGTTATTTTTTGGTATTGTTAATAATGAATTGAATAATTTAATAACTAATATGCCTCGGTTGAACAAGAACCGAGGCATAAACTATATTTTTTTTCTTTTTTTATTTATTTTTGATACACCATTAGGTCTTGGTTGGTGGAAACCGAGGCAGTAACAATTCAAATATATCTCGGGTTAACAACCGAAGCATAAAGTAGTGTCTTTTTACCTCGGCAGTATATGCCTCAAGTGCGCACCCGAAGCCAAAAGTTGAAAATAACCGTTGTCATTTTCCTTTCCTGCACTAGTGGGTTGTTTTGTGGTTTATATGGATTGGCTTGCACATGATACATTCCAAGGGGTGGGCTCTTTCAGTTATGGGCATGCTCTTTTAGTTGAGGGCTTGCATCAGTAAAATGATTAGTTGGCCTATTACTAGTTGCCTCACCATGGAAGTTAACTCATTCAATTTGTTCTCCAACCTTAAGTTTTCAGTTGCATCTACATTGTGAGTTTGCACCTTCTGTACGACCCTTCTTAGATTTCTCACAACATGTTGTTGTGAGTTTTCAACCATATTGGAAATTAAATCCCTTGTTGCAACAAGGGCTTTTTCCATTAATGCACCAACACTTGTTGCATCCACCATGTTTATGTCCATTGGTACCAAACCTTTAGAGAAATACTAAATCAACAATTGTAATGTGATCTGGTGGTTTGGGCAAGATGAGCATAACTTGTTAAACCTCTCATAATACTCAAAGAATCTCCTAGCAATTGCCTCATTCCACTAATCTTATTTTTAACTTTTGCAGTTCTAGAGGCAGGAAAGAACTTCCTTAGAAATGTTCTCTTCATGTCAGTCCATGTGGTTATTAATGTTGGTTAGAGCCAATCTTTAGTTGCATCACACAATAAAAATGGGAAAACCTTCATCTTCACTAGCTCTTTAGGCACATCAACTAGCTTCATGGTAGAACAAACTACATGAAACTCCATTAGGTGCTTGTGAGGATCCTCTCCAACTATGGCATAAATTTTGGGCAACAAGTGTATCAATCCATACTTCATCTCCTAGTTCACTGCACCTTTTGATTGTTGTGGCAATTATATGCGTAAGGGTTGGTAGCCAATATCAGGATTGGCCAATTCCAACTTCTTTCTCAGCTTGCAACCATTTCTTCAAAACTTTCTAATTCAAAGTGGCCAGTGTCACTATTGGAATCTGAGATAGTACAGTTGGACTCCCTTTGTTTTTTTTGTTGTAGTTTATATCGCCTCTTGTATGTTCTTGCAATTTCAAGGTCCAAGGTATACAAATCTTGTTCTTTTACCTTAGACTTAGTCACAAAATATGGAACACACACAAGTGCAAATACGTATAACAAGCATAGATTAATAATGAAATCATAGATCAATAACACAAAGCAATTTTCTTGAGCCAACAAGTAAAGAGAATAAGTCTAAGAAAGTATGAAAATTTAAACACAAAATATGTACAAAAATGAAAAGAGAAAAAGCATTCAATAAACTCATAACACTTAGCACCATCTTCGACAACAACACCATCTTCATGACAACTTTGTTGCCTAAATTGTTCCAAACAAAACAAAACTAATCCTCTTACTAGTGTAGAATAAGGATTAACTTAGGTTAGTCTAAGGAAATGGTTAATGCAATGAAGCTTTTAAATGCAAAAGAAATTTTTTTTAGGGGGTTTTTCAAAGGCAAAATAGAAAAACAATGAAATAAATTCTAGGCAATTGCATTGTAACTAACTAGGAAATTTGATTCATCCAAAATGTAGCACAAATACTCCTCTAATCTCAAGCAAATAAACATAATTCATGACCAAAAACTTAAAATAGCAACGAAACTAAGCCAATGTGGTCAAATGGTAATAACTAACCCAATTTATGAGCTCAAATGAAATGAAGCACACTGAGTCTCAGTTGGTCTCAAAAGGAATTAGACAAAAAAAGGTATAAACCATGAATTATACAAAGTTAAAATTGATAATTGCAAAGTTAACAAGGAAGATGAAGGATAACAATTAAAACAAAATGAATGGCCTAACTAATGCTTAAAACTCAATATAATTGTGATCATAAACCAAATGAGAAATTTAAATAGCACTTATAAACAACACTAGCTAGGATCTTGTAACTAAAGCTTAAGGTTACACACCAAAAATTAAAATGGAACTTAAAGGTGTTAATATAACACCACATCGTGGCAAGAAGTTAAAACTAAGTTTACTAAACACGAGAAAAAGAAAGAAAAATATTAGAACATAATGAGTGAAACCAATAAAATATTGAGTTGCAAAAGACAAAAAAAGAGACCAAGCAACATGTGATGTGTACAAATTTTTGCCCTTGTTTAATTCATAAATTTAGGGATATAATTGAATTTTAGTGCTTAAAATATTGATTTAATCAGGATATGTGATTATTAGACTTATTAAGCTTGTAACATAAAAATGGAGTAAAAAGTTATTTTAGTTGCATAAAATATTATTGGATATTCTAACGTTTGTTGATGCAATTGAAATTTAATTTGTGTCATTAAAAATATGGATTTGAAATGTTTTGAGTTACAAGTTAAGTCCGAAATCAGTAAATTCTGGAAAGAAATAATTCATAAGCTAAATGCACCCCTAGTTTGTATTTTACACACTCCTTTTTCAAGTGGACCACCCAAAAACCTATTCTGCATTCCTATTTTCTACTAAGTTACACCTCTCCTACCACTCACTAAATCAGCTTAACCAGCTCATGCCATGTGGCAATCCCCAACTTTCAAATTTGTCCAACCATATGTTGATGTTAGTTTGAAATGGTGATTTAAGCCAAGAAGGGGGGGTTGAATTAGCTGTTTAAAAGTTTTTCGAAAGCTTAAAACCCATTTTAATTGAATCAAAAAGATCACAAAATTCAAATGCAAAAGCTATAGAACAGTACACTTTCAATCGGTTAAAAAATAAAACAACAAACTAATTTGTTCTTGAGCCTATGAATCAGTTCATTAAAATTTCAAATCAATCGGTTAAAATCCTGGGAAATTATGCAAAATGTAGAATTTCACATAATTAACTCCAATAGCAAACTTTTACACACAAGACTTGTTCCAATCAATATTCCTAACAGGTATGCAACATCAGATTACATAGGAATGTATTAAAACTCAACAAAGAATGATTTACTTAGTTTTCTTGAGTTTTTAAAGTGAATTAAAGTGAGTGAGATGAAGGGAAGAGAATGGTACAATTGTTTTTATACTAGTTCACTCAATCATAGAGCTACGTCCAGTTTACCAGGACAACCTCAATCTGGTTTCCACTATATTCAAAAGTTTTACAAATCACACACCAAGATTACACTTTTGAAGAAACACACAATATTTTTGACTCACACAAAAATATAGCCTAACACCCTGCAAGAATCACACTCATAGACATGGAATCACACTAGGTAAACAACCAGAGGCACAAGAACTACCAAACCTGATGGTGGTTCTCCTAGCCAACCATACACAAGTTTTTTAAGCTAATCCCAAGCCAAATGCCTTCAAGATCAACCAAGATCTTCAATAAACACGTTGTAGTTGCGTAATGCAAAGAGATTTTTCCGTTGATGAATGACAAGTTTTTGCACTAAAAACTCTTAGTAACATAACTTATATAATCTGGTTTAAGTCAAATCAATCGGTTGAATTTTTTGTACAATCTATTGATTTCACTTGACTTAAGTGAAATTAGTCGATTGAAAAATAATTGAACTGATTGAATGCATTTATACCAGAAACTATATATACCAAGCCTTTTAACTTATTAAAAGTCATTTTAAGAGATTAAAAAGGATGCACAAAGACTAACAAGGCATCTAACCTATGTCATATAGTCTACCAACATGATGTAAAATGTAATCATTACATTTAACACATTATTTCCCGATTTAATACACGTTGAAACAAAATCTTCAAGTGGATCTTCATCAATCTTCATCAACCACATATGATCTTTATGCACTTCGCTTTATCAAATCTTTGCTTTAAGCTTGCTTGTGCCAACAATCTCCCTTTGATTTGATGAAGCCAACATCCTTGAGTTGAATTGATGAGCTAAGATCCATTATGAAACCTGAAAAAGCTTTTGTATACAAGATACCAATATACAAATACATATCCAAGCAAAAGCATACAAGCATACATACATATCACATATGCATATGCTCCCCCTATCACTAATAATGTGATTTAAATTCAGATTTCAGGTTCAATTCCAGGTTTTCAATTTTTACCCAATTTTACTCATTTTTAACTCTACTATTTTTTCTCCCTATTTGGATTCATAAAATTAAAGATAATGCACATATCATTTTGGAAAGAGTAAAATGTTCATTAAAGCAGTAACATAGGAGATTATCAAGGCAACTGATAGTGGATACAAACACTGCAGAAACAAATCAGAAATGAAAAATACAACATGAAGCTGAGACTAATATAATCGGGCAATTCAAAGTGAAAAGCAATTTATTAAAATACTGGAACAGACAGACAAACACACAAAATGTAGCACAAATATGCAATGCATGACCTATGAGACATCCTCTTCACTCATCCCTGGGGTTGTCTCTGTTGTAGACATTAGAAAGGAGATCATGAACATTGTGGAGTTGGTCTTGAAAATGAGTGGTGCAATATGCATGATGTGCATTTTTGTGACATGTTCAAGTCTTGAAGTTGGTTGAGAACCATCCTCTCAAACTGGAATATACAGGTCCAGTGTTCTCAAGGTGTTGATAGATCTCAATGGCAATGGGTTATGGATAATCTTCTTCTTTATTTGCTCCACTTGTGCTCACTTCATGATATTGGCTCCAACTTCAATGTTTGCAACTTGCTCTCCTTCAACTAGCCATGTGTTGCCTACCTTGGTGAATCCCATCCTGTGCATATTGAATGTGGAAACATGGTTTAGCAGGCCAATGGACTTGTGAAGCTCTTTTTCCACATCAACACCAAAAGGCTCAATGAACTTGGAAATGAGAACCACATATGGAAGCTTGAAATCAGTTAAGCTCTTGGCCTTCAACATGTGGTCACGAATGATGTATGTCCAATCAACTACCACACCATTTTGGATGCAATACATCACCACCAAGTCACCTTAATCCAACGTTGCAATGATTGCTCCCCCTAGGCATGATAATCTTGGTCACCGCCATGGTTAACAACCTTTCCTCCACACGAAGTCTTCCCACATGGAAATTTCAAGTTTGCTCACCTTGATTGCGCACACATTGGTTGAAATATTAGACTTTGTTAAATTCATCCACTCAGTTATTTCTCCTTTCTGAACTTGTACACCCATTTGCCTTAGGCCAGCCACATCCTTCCATGTTTGCCTAGTGATCTCCATCTCAACACCCTTGACACTTGATTTTAGGATGCCATTGTTGAACTTGAGGTTGGCATAGAAGACCTTCACCAAGTCCGGATAGATCTTGTCCAAAAGTTCAAGAAAGTCTTCAACCTTAGGATCATTTGCTTCCTATCTTCATGCCCTTCAAACCATGTTTCAAGCCTTTCATGATTCAAGGTAATAGGAGAGGATGAAATAGGTGGGGTGGAGTCTTCCTCATCTGAAGGGGTCATTCCCTGTCTACGAGGCATGGTGAATATAGGTCTGGCTCTTACTAGCAGATATGAATGCCAATGCATGATGCTTATGCATGTATTTATAGAATTAGAGTGTTAATTTTTAAAATCAGTCAATTAATTTGCACAAATATTATGGATTCAATGTAGTATAAGAAATCACAACCAATTAAATGTAATGGAATTTGTATCAGAGCATTCGGTAATGTGTTTCCCATGCATTCTATGTGTTATCAACTCAAAAACAGTTCATACCATATGCATGCACATCAGAAATCAGTCATTAAAGTACTTTATGATCAATGCAATATGAAAAGTTGATTTTTAGTTGATGTAATAGCTGTTATTTGCTGCTATTATAGTCCAATTAATGTCATGTGATGGACACTTTAACTGGGTCAATCAAATAAAATCAATTCGAGCAAATCCACATCAGCATAAGTAAAATCAACACATTAAAATAAAAATTCAGTCGACTAAAAAGTACTAGATCACAAATTTTTGGTGTAGTGATAGTTTTAAGTGAAATCTGTGTTATTTTCGCTAATTTAACTGACTAAAACTTTCATATCACATGAAATTCACACTATACCAATTTAAGTGAAAATTATGTGTTGTTTTGTGAGGATTAGTAGATTGAAACAATGCTAGAACACAAATTATGAAATTTTTAATAGTTTAAATGAAATCTATGTGTTGATTTTGCAAATTCAACATGCTGAAATACTAGTAGTTTACAAATTATGCAGAATTTAACATTTTAAATGCAACAAGCACATGATCCAATAAAAGTAACAAGCCAAACTGATATGAACACACATTCTTCATGTCAAAAACACCTAATTCAATTCTAAGCTTGTTCAATCTATCACATATAAGCGGTTTAGTGAACAAATATGCCAATTGATTTTCAGTTTTCACAAACTTGATTTCAATTTCACCTTTTCGAATATGATCCCTTATGAAATGATGTCTAATTTCAATGTGTTTAGTTTTAGAATGCTGAATTGGATTCTTAGTTAGGTTGATTGCAATTATATTATCACAATATAGAGATACCTTGTCTAGCTTTACACCATAATCCATGAGTTTATGTTTCAACCATATGCTTTGAGCACATGCATTTCCAACTGTCACAACCAAAATCACGACGGGATGACGAACCAAAAGTAAAATATAAAAAAAAGAGGTTTGGACTCGCCACCATAGTTATTATAGGAAACTATGGAAAACCATAGAAAAAAGAGTAAGGTCTACGAAAATAGATTTGTGGTACGGGAGTTGGTTACACGTAGGGAGGTGTTAGCACCTATAACGCTCGTCCTAAGACGGTACCTTTAATTAAAATACAAATGGGTGTGGTCTCGTTTAAATGTTTATTTTCCAAAAATAAAATAAAATAAAAAAAGATGACAAAGAAAATTCAAAGGACGCAACAAAAGATTTTTGTTTTTTGGGCTCGACAAAGATTACTCCTTGCTCTTACGTATCTCTATTCATAATGGAGAATCAGGGTCATGTAGTTTTTTTGAAAAACTTTAAGGAAAAAAATTTGAAAACAACTTGATTATTTTTCTTTTTGATTTAAAATGTTGATATTTTAAATTTTCGGAAATATGTTGAATAAAACAAAAACATTAAATATAAGACCAATGCATATGTTCATTTGAATAACATATTTTATTATTATTTTTTTATTTAAAAAAATGAAAAAAAAGGAAAATAAAATACTAAGCTGATGCGGACGATCATTATAGTATTTATTTTTAAAAGCGAATTTTAATTATTTACTTAGAAACGAAATTCATTATAGAAACTGATTATAATATGGACCATTTTAAAAGCTATTACTATGATAAGGAAAAACGTGTAAAAGCTAACATTCAACGCCAAAACCCACATCAATGTATGATTCCTTTTCAAATATATGAACGATATACAAATATATACTTAAAAAATGGGACCCACCTATTTATCATCGTTTTGATTGAATTAGAAAGTACAACTAAACCTGCGCCACTTTTTCAAAACTGCCATTACACTTTGAATTCAATCAAGCTTTTAGATTTAAAGGGTTTAAAATAATAAAGCAAATGATTAAATGGTTATAGGATTGGAAAAACCATATATGCACTAATAGGTGCTGTAAAAACATCGAAGACCAAATCCAAATCATTCTCAACGTAGATAAAGATTAATACAATCTTACCAATACTCTTCCCCGAAAGAATCGCACCAAACAAAATTTGCCACAAAAACAAATGTTTCGATGAAGCTGGCAGCAAGGTGGGGTGGTTGAATGAATATTTTGAAAGTGAGGGAGTGGGTTTTAGTGCTTAAGATTATGCAAAAGAACTCAAGAGCAAGATGAACCGTGGGTTTTTGGGTTTTTTAAGAGAGGTCTCTCAAGGTAAGAAAAAAATCCCCTATTCTTTTTTCTTGATGGGTTTATATACATAACAATTTAAATCTAAAGTAATCTCATAAAAAGGTCTGTCTTAATTATGAGGAAATTTAAAAGGCAAGAATTGGTCTTAATATTATCACATTATGAGAATCAAATCATAAAAAAAAAATAGAGCACAAAATCAAACGTGATCAGGACAAATTAATTATAATTAGAAAAAAAAATATTCTTGAGAAACATATTACTATTTTTCTCATCTCAAAAAGGAGGTGTCATAAAACCATAACACAAAATTAGAGTAAATGATTCTAAATATTAGAACAAATTTTGTTTCTAATTATTAGACTAACTTCTTTATCTGGAACAGAAACGACAAAGCATAGAGTGGAGGTGAGAAAATTAAATTTTGGGCTGTTGTTAGTTGCAAGAAAAAAACGGTGTGGGTATATAAAGTATTTTGGACTAAATAGAAACAAAACCTCAAAAGAAAATACATAAAAGATTAAAACAATATCTTTTTTATTTTTATTTATTTATTTATTATTATTATTATCCTATTATTATTATTTAGACAAAGAAAAAAAACCAAAGAAAAAAACTTATTTACTTTTTTTATTTTTTTATTTATTTTGAAAAACCAAATTATTATTATTTATTCTATTACTTATTTAGTTGGACAAAATTGGGTGTTGACATAAGTTGCTATGCACTCAGCTTTGGTAGTAGATAGTGTTATACATGTTTGTTTCTTGTTATTCCATGAGATTAGGCTTGATCCAAGTAGATGGCATGTACCATTTGTGCTTTTCCTATCCAATTAGCACCTTACATAATCAGAATCTGAAAAACCGCTAAGAATAACTTTAGAATCACTAGGATACCATAATCCAACATTAGTTGTCCCTTTCAGATACTTGAGAATCCTTTTTGTAGCTTTGAAGTGTCATTCCTTTGGATTGGATTGAAACCTTGCACATAAGCATATACTAAGTTGGATATTTGGTGTACTAGTTGTTAGATATAGAAAAGAACCAATCAATCCTCTATATTTGGTTAAATCAACTTGCTGCCCAACTTCATCTGAATCCATAAGGCATTTTGTAGCAATTGGAGTGGTAACCTCTTTGCAATCCTCCATTTTGAACTTTTTCAGCAGGTCAAAAACGTATTTTAACTGGCTTAAAAATGTCCCATGCTTGAGTTGCTTCACTTTCAGCCCTAGGAAGTAAGTTAGCTCACACGTCATAGACATCTCAAGTTCTCCCTACATAGCTGCAACAGACTCTTCACACATGGAGTTATCAACAACACCTCTAGCATAACCTTTTGATAAAAGAAAATTGCTTAACATCTAATACCACTATCGTGGTGCTCGTTTCAAACCATACAAAGCCTTTTTCAATTTGAAAACATGATTAGGATATAGGTGACTGTCGCAACCAAAATCGCGATGGGACGACGAACCAAAAAATAAAATTTTGTAAGAACAGAGTTTGGAGTCGCCACCATAGTTATTATAGGAAACTATGGAAAACCATAAAAAAAAGCAAGGTCTGCGAAAAACCAGAATTTAGGTCCGGGAGTCGGTTACGCGTGGGGAAGGTATTAACAGCCCATAATGCCCATCCTAAGACGGTACCTTTAATTAAATGTGCAAAAATTTTGTGTGGTTTTTTCAAAATATTTAATTTTCCCCAAAAATATTAATAAAAAAATGTACAAAAATTAACAAAACTATTTTTTTGATTTTTTGGGCTCGACGAGGATTAATCCTCGCTCCTACGTATCTCCATGTGAATGGAGAATCAGGGTTACGTAGTTCTTTTTGAAAAATCTATTTGGAAAACTATTTGAAAAATGATTTATTTTGTTTTATAATTTTGAAAACCTTTTTATTTAAATGTTAGTATTATTTTAAAATTGGTGTCACGCGACGCGAGTGGCCGGACACACACTTTAAATAAATTCTCTTTTTTTTCTAATCTTTGATTTTTTTATCTTTTTCATCTTTTATAATTTTTCGTATTTGTTTTAGTTATTTAAGAGTGGATGTGGATGTTAGTGCGACGTGAGCAACCACATAGATATTAAAAAGTAAACAAAGAAAACTATTTTTTATTCTTAGATTGATATATATTT
>Ga0209389_1006213_pt1 | contig 10337 bp, 8 predicted proteins | sample CowpearedBW_FD_187526 | JGI IMG/M metagenome (GOLD analysis project Ga0209389, IMG submission 187526) | Root nodule microbial communities of legume samples collected from California, USA - Cow pea red BW (SPAdes) (version 2) | ecosystem: Host-associated > Plants > Roots > Nodule | place: USA...
AGAAGAAGAAAGTGGTGATCTTCCGCCCCTGCATATGCGTTGCCCCCTTTTGCATTTTTCACTAATATAAACTATTAATCAGAACCATGATACAATAAAAGCCTTTTATGTATGTTATTTTGGACTTTTTATGTTGATCTTAGGTTGAACTCTATCCAAGGCACGTAAATTTACATCAAACGCTTAACACCTTAAGTACACTTTTTCTACTTTTCTTATAAAAAATAATTAGACCACCATGAAACACCCATAACAGTCCCCAATGACGCAATGATGATCTATAAAGATATACAACACATTTGTACTTGACCCACAAAAACACTAATACAATTGAAGCTTCCACCATGAAACACACGTAACCACCCAAAAAAACCCACTAGCAACAAAGAGAGACATTACTATTTATGAATTCATGTTCAATGAATCTCTTTATAAACTTATATTTTCAAAAGTTGGAAGGAAGTATACATTTAAGCTATGAAAAAAATATATAGTACATCATATAGTATATAAGTTGGATTGACTCGTGGAATTGCTTGTCTCTATCATGGGTGTGAGATGCAAATTTTGCATTTTGACATCAAATCCCATAACATCTTACTCGATCAAAACTTTATTCCAAAGGATTATAACTTTGGATTAGCAAAGTTATATCCAATAGATAATTGTTAAGAAATAGATTTTAAGTTTAACTCCATAAAATTGGTTTATAAGGTGAGGTTACACCCACTTATGTATTGTGAATTGACCTAATCTCTATTCGATATGAGACTTCCAACATATCCCTTTCATGCCAAAGTATATACATTTCTTGCCTGAGACTATAGACATTAATAGTTTGTCTGATAGTAGCTCGATAGTAGATGAAACAATTGACCCAACAACCATTTGCATCATCACAATGACATCAGCAAGAGGAAGCATTGGATATATGGCTCCATAATTGTTCTACAATAATATTAGAGAAGTATCCCATAAAGATGTTTATAGCTTTAAAATATTGTTGATAGAGAAGGCAAGCAAGAGGAAAATTCTAAATATCCATACAAAACACTCAAGTCAACTTTACTTTCCCATTTTTTATCATATTACAGAAGAGGAAAATATATAGATATAAAACATGGGGTGTAAGCTAGGAGGCACTTTCACAAAACTAAGACTACGATGCGGAAAAGGAAAGTTTAGGATCAATTGAATACATAGGTGAGATCAGGAAACAATAAGAACAACACTAATACAAGTATATGGGAAGGAACAAAGTTTTGGGTTAAGTAGCAAGAGAAATAGTGGTTGAACAAAAGCTTCCCTAGAAGGTCGTATGACACCAACAAGTTGGATACGTTGAAAGTAAATTTCATTCCTTAAGATAAAAAAAAAATTATTATTTTCAAATTTCAGGTAACGAAATAGTTAGAGGAACACAAACTGAATATAAAATGTTTATGAAAGCTAAAGAAATTGTTTTAATGACAACCATATTGAATTAGGTCTTAATGCACAATAATGTTACTGACAAATGTATTTATAGATGACAGTGCCATAAATGGAAAGAGTTAATGGTTGTTTATGCTAGACATTAAATTTACTATTCTTTTGATGTTACTGTGTAAATGGATATGACAAGTTAACTACTCAAGTTACGAAAAATTACTTGTACAAATCCTTTATTATATTACATCATCAATATAACTACTCAAGTTAAATATTCTCGCAGATATCGGCACTCTTACTGCAGGTATCGGCACTCTTGCTGGTATAGCATGGGTCTACAAAATTTTGTTTGGATGACCATTCTTAAGTGTGATTTTCATACGTAAATGGAGGAAAAGACACACATCAATGTATAAAAATATTGAAAATTATTTTGAACACAATCATTTGGTGCCTATTCGATATTCATACAAGGAAATTACAAAAATGACTAAAGATTTCAAAGAGAAGATAGGTGAAGGAGGATTTGGCTCTGTATTTAAAGCAAAGTTGTGTAGCGAATTTTGTGTGGCAATCAAAATGTTAAGCAAATCCAAAAGAAATGGACAAGATTTATCAACGAAGTTGTAATCATTGGAAGAATACATCACCAAAACGTAGTACCATTAATTGGATTTTGTGTTAGTGGCACAAAACGCGCTCTTGTATATAAATTTATGCCCAATGGATCTCTTGATAAACTTATATTTTCAAGAGATGGAAGTATACATTTAAGCTATGAAAAAATATATAATATATCGGTTGGAGTGGCTCATGGAATTGCTTATCTCCATCATGGGTGTGAGATGCAAATTTTGCATTTTGATATCAAATCCCATAACATTTTATTGGATGAAAACTTCATCCCAAAGGTTTCTGACTTTGGACTAGCAAAGTTATATCAAAAAGATAATAGCATCGTCACAATGACAACAGTAAGAGGAACCATCGAATATATGTTTCCTGAATTGTTTTACAATAATATTTGAGGAATATCCCACAAAGCTGATGTATATAGCTTCAAAATATTGTTGATGGAGATGACAAGCAAGAAGAAGAATCTAAATCTCTATGCAGAACACTCAAGTCAACTTTACTTTTCCCTTTAGATATATAATCATATTGGAGAAGAGGGAGATATAGATATAAAGGATTTGACCGAAGAGGAAAAGATAATAATAAAGAAAATGATCATAGTTGCACTTTAGTGTATACAGTTAAAACCAAACGATCATTCCTCGATAAATAAAGTAGTGAAAATGCTTGAAGGAGAAATTGGAGATTTGGAAATACCTCCAAAACCTATTATTTCTTAATTTTGAATGAATTGATCATCTGGTAATGATTGAAATTCATCAAAGTAATTACAGGTTGAGGGATTGCAGAAAAAAAGAGATTGAAAATTCGCATTGAATTGGTGAAAAAAAAAAAGAAAAGAAAAAAGGGAAGCAGGTGAAATGTTATATTTGGAGTTCTGTAATCAATGATAATTATGTTTTGATATCTAGAATTCTACTGCTGCACCTTTATTGTACCTGTTATTTGAATAATAGATGTAAATGTTTTTTAAATAATATGCTTTCTATAGTAGTATATGATATCTTCCGTTGACTATTAAAAATATACTAGGTTTGATATTTTATAAAAATTAAATATATATTTCAAAACTTTAAAATTAGTTATCATCATTGTATTTCAAAACATATAAACGACAAAAATATTTCAAAACATATAAACGACAAAAAAAAAATCCGATTGAGAATTCAAATCTGCGATTAACTAACCATTCGACCATAGTAGTAAGTGATTTTACTAATTATTATTATAAACAAATTTAAAATTTTATCATAATAATTAGCTTAGGGTCTCATAGCTCTTCTAATATATATAAGATCTCCACCGTTACATAGTCCATCTCCGCCATTGTTAGTGATTCGTTCTACCACCCACACTTTCTTGTTCCCATCTCTAAGAACAATATGTTCAGGAATTAACCCAAGGATAAGAAATGAGGCCATTTATAGGGAAAAAGTAATTAAAACAGTATATACCAATGACATGTTCAACTTCTTTAGTGAACAAACATTATTTGACTCACAGAAATTCTAAAGTCATTAAAATTATTTTTCTAAAATTAATCATTAAACACCAAATACGAAATATGTAAATATTTAAGGATCAAACGTGAAATTTGTTTATTAAAAGCAAATATAACTGAATCACTGAATCCTTTCAATTGAATCTCACTGTTAGAGGCGAAAAAGAGACCTTGTGTAGGGTTGGATTTAATGTATCGCAAAACGTGTTGTGCAGCTTGATGATGATAGGTGGTTGGATTCTGAACAAATTGGCTAAGGAGATGGATGGCAAAGCTAATATCAGGCTGAGTGTTGGTGAGGTATAGAAGTCTCCCAATAAGTCTTCTATAAGATTCAACATCACACAAGGGAGCATCAGTGAGGAATAATTGTTTGTAGTTCTTCGATATAGGAGTGTGACATGGTTTACTGCCAAGCATCTCAAAATCATTCAAGATATCTAAAGCGTACTTTCTCTGGCAAAGATGGATTCCATGTTTTGATCACGCAACCTCCAAACCAAGGAAGTATTTAAGCTTTCCTAAGTCTTTGATTTTGAAGCTTTTATTAAGGGTCTGCTTTATTTCTTCAATGGAAGCTAAGGAATTTCCAGCAAGAATAACATCATATACATACACAAGCAAAGTAGTGAAAGTAGTATCTATATTTTTGATAAAAAGGGAATGATCAGACTTAGACTGTACAAAGCCAATAGAGATAAGGAACAAAGAAAGTTTGGCAAACCATTGTCGACTAGCTTGCTTTAAGCCGTACAAGGACTTGGTTAGCTTACAAACCTGATTTGATTGTGATAGAATAAGTCCCAGAGGGAGAATCATATAGACTTCTTCTATGAGATCTCCATGCAAGAATGCATTATCTACATCCGGCTGGTGTAAATGCCAATGTTGTGTGGCAGCTACAAGGCGAGCCATGTATCTCTCAATGGAGCCATTCGACTTGTCTTTTATTTTGTAAACCCACTTGTAATGAATGGGAACCTTATTCTTGGGTAACTTCGTCAAATACCAAGTCTTATTTGCTTGGAGAGCTTCTAATTATGTTTTCATGGCAGCTATCCATTCTGGGTATTTGCAAGCTTCCTTAAAATTTCTCGGCTTAATGTGGGATGAGATAGCCATAGTAAAACACAAATGTGTATCAGATAATGATTTGTAGGACAAAACAGAAGAAATGGGATATTTAGTTTTACCTTTCAAATTTATTTGAGTGGAGTTGTTAATATTGTGATGGTAGTCATTAAGAAAGTTTGGAGGCTTTCTGATTCTGCTAGAGCATCTTGGACAATCAACATTGGTATCTTCAAGTGGTCTTAGCGTTGTTATTTTGAAGAGCTTCATTAGTACTGCAAAATTGTTGATTCTGCAAAGATCTCTCTCTATTGTGGCAATTCATATTAGTGTTGCAGTGATCAGTCTCAATTCGTACAATCTGGACTCTACTATCACTGTTGTATTTTGTTGGCTCAATCAAGAAATTGAATTCATTATTCGTGACAGGGCTCTCGTGATTAGAGAAGGAACCACCAATGTTGCTATAAGGAAAAACATTCTCATAGAAAATAACATTTCTATTAACAAATATTTCTCGATTAACCATATCAAGAAGCATATAACCCTTTACTCCATTTTTATAACCAAGGAAAACACATTTCCTAGATCTAGGATCAAGTTTTGTTTTATTATTTTCTAAAGTAGAGGCATAACACATAGATCCAAACGTTTTAAGGTTCATGTAAGTAGGAGAAGTATCATGCAATAACTCATAAATGGATTTAGCATTTAGAGAAACTGAAGGCAACCTATTTATTATGTGTATGGCATGAGATATAGCATAACACTAGTAAAGCTTAGATAAGCCAGACTGAAACATCAAACTATGAGTAACATTCAATATGTGTTGGTGTTTCCTTTCCACCACAGAATTCTGCTGTGGAGTCTCTATACAAGTTCTTTGGTGCAAAATTCCAAATTTATCATACAACTCATCATATTCAAATTCTTTTCCATTATCAGTCCTAATGATTTTGACAGCATAGTGAAACTGATTTTTAACATATATAATGAAATTTAAAAACAGCGATCTAGTTTCACTCTTAGATTTCATAAGATATATCCATGTATGCCTAGTATGATCAACAACAATTATAAGAAAGAATCTATGGCCATGAACAAAAGTAAGAGAAAAGGGGCCCCAAATATCAACATGAATAAGGCTAAAAGCAGTGGCAGTTGAGGAATTACTCAATTGATAAGGAAGCTTGTGTTGTTTAGTGAAATGAAAAACATCACAAATGTGCTTAGAATCAGCACGAATGTATGGAAATTTTTTACACAATATGTCAAGAATCCTGTTTGAAGGGTGGCCTAGTCTAAAATGCCACATATCTGAATCAAGTCCTTTATATTGCAAAACATTATTTACAAATACTTGATTAGAATTGCCAGAAAAATGTTGCAAGTAGTACAGGTCCTTATTTAGCTCAGCACGCCCAATCATCTTGGAAGTACCCTTGTCTTGGATCTGACAACTCTTGCAAGAAAATATTAGTTCACAATCGAAATCCCCAATTAAACGTTGCACGGAGATGAGATTAAAGGAAAACTCAGGTATGTATAAAACATTAAAAAACATTAAATGCTCAGTGAATTTAACAGTGCCCGCATGAGTAGCTAAAACATGAGAATTGTTAGGCAATTTTATGCAAACTGGTTTAATCTTGTAGAATGAAATAAATTGTGATTTATCAAAAGTGACATGGTTTGTAGCACCAATGTCAAGAATCCAGGAAAATTTACCTGATTGTAATTCTTCCTTTGTAATTTGTCCAATGTGGCTCCGAATCTGATTGACACTATGACAAGAACTTTCCTACAAAAGGCTTAATAACTTTTGCACCTGTTCGTGAGTGAAGGGATTTCCATCTTGTTTAGAATCCTTATTAGTCTCAGATTCTGGATTGTTTTGGCTAGAAGTCTTTGTGCTTAGATTGCACACTTGATCATTCCTTCTATCGGAATTGGTGGTATTTCTAGACAAATCTTGTCTTTTGTACCAAGGAGGATACCCGTGTTTGGAGTAACAGTAGGTGCACTGTTTTCCTTGAGCAACAAAGCGACCTCTTCCTCTTCCATGATTCCTCCAGCCACTTCCTCGTCCTTGAGACTTAGAATTGATTTGTTTTTCTTGATTCCAATTATTTTGTCTCTCTACAAAGTTGATAGAAGCTTTGGTATCTTGAAGACAGTTTTAACTATCTTTCTTGTTGTTTAATGAGAGAAAAGACTCGATTTATGCCAGGAAGGGGTTCCATTAGTAGCACCTGAGTTTTGATCGTATTGTAAGTTTCGTTCAATCCTTTAAGAAAGCACATCACGTATTCGATTTCTCTGTATTTGGCAATAATCTTGGACAAGGTGCAGGTACAAGGAGTGTCACAAACGCAATCGGGTATAGGCCTCAGGAACTCCAATTACTCCCAAAGGATCTTCAAATCCATGTAGAATTGGGTTATAGTTCGTTCTCCTTGTTTAATAAAATGAATCTCTTGCAACAGATCGGAGATTCAAAAATAATCTCCTTTAGAGAAACGCTCCTTTAAATCTTCCCAAAGAATCTTCGCAACATCGATGTAGACAATGCTCTCGGCGATCTACGGAGAAAGAGTACGCGTTATCAAAGACAAAATCATCATATTGCATCGTTCCCATGCCTCGTAGGTTGGATCATCCCGTTCAGGAATCTTGATACTTCCGTCAACGAACTTCAATTTATTTTTCGAAAGAAGGGCACGACGCATGTTTCTGCTCCATGAATGGTAATTGGTTTCACTAAGTGGAGGTGATACAAGAATCATTCTTGGATTTTCACCGGGATGCAAATAATAGGGATTGGATGGATTATTGACAATATCCATAATGTTGGTTGGTTTGGAGTGTATATCTTTTTGGCCTATTGTTATGGTTCCTAGTCGCTGAGAGTGAGCCGTAATTGGATTTATCCTTTCGGGGAAAATTTTGAGGTTAGATTATCACTTTTTCTAAGATCAGAGAAAATTAAATAATTAAATAAATATTTATTTAATATAAATACAGATAATGGAATTTTTATGGCATCTAGTGTGGAGAGTTATGATAAAGAATAATATTAACTCAAGTGGTTGAGAGTATTTGGTTATTATAATTCGGTCAGGCGACCAAGGTTGGGGTTGAGCGAAACGCAGTTTCGCTCAGGCGAGAGTGGCTCGTCTAAGCGAGGTCGCAATGGGTTGTTCTTATGGATTGGTGCATGGTCTACAAGACTTTGGATGATACTTTAAGTATGGAGTTGCTGAAGCATTCCTTGAGTTATGGCTCAGAATGACATTCCTTAAGTTGTGGCTCAAAATGGAGGGTAAACATGTGGCGATCCCGAGTTATGGCCTGGTGATGGTGGAACCACGAGTTGTGGCTTGTGGAAACAAAGGATATCTTAAGGTCATCATCTGAGGATGTAGAACGTGGATGAACATGATGGTGGTCATGTTATTTAGAATTGGAGGATATTGGTTTTTTGATAAGTGTGTGTGTGTGTGAGCACTTTATTTTTTGTTATAATTTATGTATGTTGTAAGCTCACCCTATCTGTTTGTGTTTGACGATGATCGTATAATTCGTTACATGGGAGCAGTTGATATTTCAGGTGGAGCTGGTGAGGCATAGAGTCGGATAAGGGCTAGTTTAAGACCCAGGGAATTTAAATAATTAAATAAATAATTATTTAATAAATCCGGGTGGTGGGAGCCTTATGGCAATTAATGCTCACCTTCATGACGTGGAAAAGCACTAGCTTAAATGGTTGAGAGTACTTAGTGGTGTGAGAGGACTTGGGTTCAAGTTTTATGTATGCCAATTGTGTGTTATTTAATTTTATTATTTTCTGATGATGTGTTTTGGGCGTGATAAGTAAGTATATATTTTTAGATGTATAAATTATCTCGAAAGATGACTTGGTTGAGTTGGTTGTGCACTTGAATTACAATTGGGTGGTAGTGGGCTTAAACCTTGGCTTGAACAAAATAACTTTCTTTCTGTTACAACCTATTTTGGCATGGATGTGAAGAGACGCAGAAACCCTCGGAGGCAACTACGAAGGGCTGGAACCCATGCTTTAACAGTGAATCAATAGCCTTAAACTCCTTTTTTTAATGAATTTTTGTTTTGCTACCATTAACCTTAATTAAGGCATGATTACACTAACACAAAAAAGCCTTTTAACGGCTGATATTTTTGACCTTTGACGTCTGCCTAAACACTGACGTCGTACTGGGTGACGTCAAAATAACGTTAGAAAACAGAGCAAAGGTCACTTAACGTCGGGGCAATAGGGGTCCGACGTTATCCAACGTCGTGGCCAAAAGCAACAAATGTCAATTTTCGCACTAAATGGAGCCAAAAAAATAGAGCAGTTTGACTTCTGTTGGGCTCTGATAGACGTTAAATAACATCGGCCATGGTAAGCTCAGACGTTAAATAACGTCTGTCAGAGCACCACCAGACGTCAAACTGCTCTGTTTTTTTTTTTAATTTGGCTGTTTTTACAACATTCTCACACCTGAAAATCAGCACATTCCCAGAACAGTTTCATAATAATTTTAGCACAATTCTGGAGTTACAGTTATATCTAATAACACTTAAGTTTCAACATATATTCTAAACTAATATAAATAACACCAAACTAAAAGTTCCAACAAGATATTTTTATACAACAAAGATTTTGAAAGGAGTTCTAATTCCTGTGGTATCAACTCCATCTTTCCAATAGATATGTTGCCCACTCCTATCTTAGTGCGTGGATAATGTCATCTGGTAGAGGTGATGGATTCTTGAACCGCTGAAAAAGTAATACAATTTCATTATGTATGAATATCATTCTTTAAAGTTTGATATATGATTTATAACATGTGAAAGATATATATATATATATATATATATATATATATATATATATATATTATTACCTCTATCAATTCATCTTTAATTGCAACTTGAAGGATTGTTCTTATCCAAGACATGACATAATATCCACATTCCCATCAACCTTCTTGCTTGTTACACTAAACATTATAAATAAAATAAACACATATCAAAGTCATAAGTTGACATACAGAAATTAATAACTTTTAACTGAATGAGTTCTAACCTTTAGATATAATACTTTAAGTTGTTAGCCTCTAGGCTTACCCACAATTCTAATGAAATTTTGGAAACATAAAACATATGTTAGTTTTTATAACTAAGTAGATATATAGGTTAGGATTGAAAAAAGGTAATACTTACTCTTGTAACATGTTTTTCAAAGCAGGTGGAATCTTTCTATGGCATAAATAAAACCATACAACCGTGCATTGCTTGGATCGATGACACATAGTTGCCAATGATACCTGCCGTCAATCACAAGTACTTAGTAGAAATAATTAATGATACTTCATAAAATATTACTAGCAAAAACACTTACGCATCAATGTATGGCGCAAAGTAGATCTCTCTATTTGACTCAACCATCCATGTTTGCAAATAAAGTTTGATGTTGTCATGTGAGTTTCCCGAAGGTTGAATGGTTTCAAGTTTAATGAATCCATAGACGAAAGATCAACCTTGGTCCACAATGAATCCATAATAAATCTACATACATAAAATAAAAATTAATGCAACAATAATACTAAAAAATCAACTACAATTAGTCCAATTTTACAAATAACAATAAATATAATTTTATTTAGTAATTTTA
>Ga0209389_1006216_pt1 | contig 10336 bp, 8 predicted proteins | sample CowpearedBW_FD_187526 | JGI IMG/M metagenome (GOLD analysis project Ga0209389, IMG submission 187526) | Root nodule microbial communities of legume samples collected from California, USA - Cow pea red BW (SPAdes) (version 2) | ecosystem: Host-associated > Plants > Roots > Nodule | place: USA...
GTTCCTGTCTGAAGGGAAACATGCTTTAGATTGTTAGGTATTGAAAGCATAGAGTTCAAAGCATTGGACATCATGGCCTTGTTCTGGTCCCAACTTTCTTGAGTCTCTAACTGGAACTGGCTAGCCCATGTGACCCAGAACACATGAGTCACATCTTGTAAAGCAGAGAGCTTCTTCTGGGTCTCCAAAGGGTTCAGCAAATTGCAAGAGATGAAATGGTAACAAGGGCTTATAAGGGTTTGTGGGGTTTCAGGCTTTCTAGCTATACCATAAACCTTCCAAGAAGGTTCCAAGAGTAGCAACCTCTTAGCCAATTCTCTCCCAACAAGTCCAGTGACCCCAAAGATGATAGCAACATGGTTTGTGTCCTCTGTTGTTGCCATTGCCATATGGGGGACTCTAGATGCTGACCCTTCTTCCCAAATTGAAAGCATTTTATACTAATGAATGTGGTGCCTCATTGTGTGGATTTGGAAACTTGGGTTGCAATAATGTGGACTTTCTAACTGCCCTAACACCCATCAACTTGTTTATATTGCTCTTCTTTTGAGGAGTGTTTCTGGGCTGGCATTGTTGTGGCTTGTAAGGTAGAGAGGTTTGAGTTTAAAATTCCAAGTAAGATAGATGCTGGTTGTTGCCAAGATAAGAGACATGAATGTGTTATTTTATAGAGCTCTTCAAATATGGCTACAAATATGTACTTTATCACCAACAACCACATTATTATATTATACTAGTTAATACCATTGCTTCAAACTACTTCTAGCTTCTGTTAATGTTTGGCATAAAATTTGTTAGACACAAAAAATAATAGCAAGTATGGAGTTTATGATTGAATAAAATTTGACCAAAGCCACTTGGTAATTGAAAATAGGTGGAGGAATCAAGGAGTGCTGAGTTCCAAACTCTACCGGCAGGTTATGCCAATGCCGTTGCAATGTTGGCTTTGCGGTCCCAAGCAAGTTATATATATATATATTAATAAACTCATAAGTCACACATTATTATCTATTGATATCTCATATATGTTAAAAGTACACGGTATGTTTATAATCTCTAAAATTTTAATATATTTTGTTCTTCAAACTTTAAAAATCAATAGATATAATATTTTTAATTTAATTACGTTAAATTTTCATAATATATCAAATACATTTTATACTAGCATTGAGCTGTTAACACAATTTGACAAATTTTCTCTTTAATGTCATAAAAAATGTATTTGATACTTCAACAAAATTTAATGTGTAATTGAGTTCAAAGAACTATATCCATTCATTTTAAAAGTTTGAACATTAAAATGCATCAAGATTTCAGACAATGACAAATTTCAATTTTATATCAAATTTCATGGACGAAAAACATATTCAACTTTTTTTTTAATTGGTTACATGTTAAAAAGTGTGAGATTTTGTTATGAAATAAAACAATATTCTCATGAGTGTAAAACTATGTGACTTGTATTCATGTTGGATAACAAATTAGATACTTCATTCGTCATTACTTACTGTTATAATGAAAATAATAAGAAGTAAATTGATAATATCATTTTATATTAATTACAAAATCCGAAACAATATGACAATCACTTGATGTTAACAAAAAATTAAAAATTAGAAGATAAAAGTTCAATAAAATAATATAAACTTTTAATACATAATAAATAAATAAAATAATAGAAACTCAATTAAAAATATTAAAATTTATAAAAAACTTAAATCTTAATTAAGTCTAGTAATAATAATATAGAGATATTTATTCGAGTTGTATATAATCTTTTTAATTTTTTTTACTAATTGAAAATAATATATATATATATATATACTCATTTATTTATTTATTAATTTACATAAACTATTTTTTATAGTTGCTTTACATTTTTATTTTTGTTACTTCCCAATTTAATAGAATAAATAAAGTATCACAAAATTATAATAAAATGGAACAATGACGATAGCATATCAGAATTAACCTAGTATAGTTATCCAAAATATACTGAATTAAAAGTACGAAGACACAAAACAATGTCATTAGACATAACTTAAACATAAAACAATCTAATAAAGATCGCTCACTGAGCAAGCAATGAATTATAAATAACATTGTTCTTCGAGAGGAGCTCAACTTAGAGCAAGATCTAACGTTTCTAACTAAACCGGAGCATTTCCATCACCATGGTGATCACTAGAAGTCCCACATCTGCTCACACCAAGTATTTGGTGATCATTGCAAAAAGAAAAATCATACAAAAATAGACACAGAGGGAAATGGTAAGTTAGATAAAAAAAATAATGTTTTTGAACATATGAATTAGTAAGTAGATTATAAACAAATGAATCAGTAAGCATACAAGGCATGTGATGACAAACAATATAAGATCCTCTAACTAAATTATCTGGATACATGTAAAATGATCAGATTCACTATATGTTTGCACTTGTGGTGACCTCTATTGCTCTGCAAAGTCATTGCCAATGAATGGGTTTCACCCTACCACGCACAAAGTTAGTCCATGATCATCTAAGGCCATTATCCTGTCAAAGACTAGGACCTCCTACTACTTTCACCACTTGAATCAGTCTGCTTTATGTGAGTCCGACTAATTCTTTAGAGTGTCAGGATGCAACCTTGCTTGAATCCTTATCTAATTACATATACTACAACACCATCATAAGGTCTTCCCAAGAGATTCATGGAATTACGTCTAGCCCATACCACATACATGTTCTCACACCAAATTCACATATTATCACAAAGCATTATAATCTCATGCCAATGTACAACCAACCAACCAATTCATGTTTCATTTCATACCAAGCACAACAATTCCTATTCATAAAATCTCATAATACATGCATAGTCATATACTTCATGCTTTATCAAGATATATAGCCAACCATATATTAAATAAGAGAATTGAAAACAAGTTTGCATCATTCTCGCTCAAGCTTGAGCGAGTTTCTGCTACTCTCGTGTAGGGGAGAGCTGCTCGCTTGAGCGAGAATAACAACTTTCTCACATGCTCACGCATGCACAGCCAAAATCCAAAATCAAACCACAGACTGTTCATTCTCATAAACACACAAGCATCATCCAAGCATTTTAAGTAGGAAATAGAACCAAAAACAAGCAAGATAGTTCAAAAACGTTAAAATCCTAACTTCCCTTACCTTGACAGGTGTTAACCAAGCAAACAAGCTCCAACAACAAAGCATCGTAGCACGACTACTACTCAAGGAGGTGACAACCAAGAGCAAGAAAGGAACAGTGAGACCATGACCACAAACAGAATCAGGCCAAAACTTCGGAACAAAGATAAAACGAAAGAAGAGACAGAGGTTTTGTTCAACTTACATGGAGGAAGAGCGTTCAGTATGCTCGGAAGATGTCGTAGCTCAAGTCCTAGCAGAGTTCCTGTTTCAGAAGAGGGGGAAGTGAGTATTTTTAGTTTCAGGAGACATGTGAGAAAGTGAGTGACTGAAAGGAGTCTTAGAGTTAACAAGTGAACTGACTATATATCCTCTAATAAAACAAAATGAGACTCAAAACTTTTTAAAATATAAAGTGGGTCTCACAAATTTAATATATACATAAACTAATTTTAGATTAAAAGAAATTTTTTCATATATTTCTTTGTAGTGTAAGTTTCCTACGAAATATCCAATCGAACTACTTTAATAAATATGTAGTCACATCTCACATGAAGTAAGTCGTCATCTTCATTGTCCGGAAATTATTTAAAAAATAAATGGAGTTGCAGGAGAAATCTTTGAAATTTATGAACAAAGTGGAGAAACATGAAATCAATATATAAATTATTTTATACTTTTTAACAAGTTTTAAATCGAAAATTCCTTGCAAGAAATAAACTAGTTTGGTTTATAAGTATATAAAAAATATGGACGAGAGGATTTCAAAAAACAAAATATGCAAATTAGTTCTAATATGTAACGTTTGATTTAGTCTATTTTTTAGTTATTTTTATACATATTAATTAAAAATCTATTTATATTAAGTTAGCCCTACCACTATGTAGTGCACCTTAAGAAAAATGTTTGAATATATATAGCGTTTATGATTCCAAGGGTTGAATCATTATTATTATTATTTTTAATTTGGAGGAAACGGTGTTCCCTCGTTCTGTGGGAATAATAGTGATAATATGTAATAGCGGTGGGTCTAAAGTTCAACGTTTCCATTTTGGAGGGTAAAAAGAAATTATACACATCCTAAAATTAAAAGTTGTAATTATTAACAGTATATACCCTTTTTACTAAAAAGTTAAATAACTATGAGAAATTAATAATCAGTCAAGTAATAAGTGATATCTTCACTAATGAATCCATTATTTTTTTAAATTATTCTTATAACTATTTTTTATGAACTTATAAAAATTGAAACCCAATTTTTTGAACATTTAAAAATTAAGATTTTTTTTTACCATAACATTATTGTGAACTATATGTTATTTTTGTTGATGTTTAATGAAATAAAATTTTACTATCATTTAAAATCAACGACATATTACTAATTAGTATTTTAAATAAAAGAGTAATTATTCTTTTATAGATTGTTTAATTTAATAGTAGTGCTTCTTTTAGGAAGGAAAAAACAATAGGTTAGTAGAACCATTATGATATAGTTGCGTTAGTTGAGGATTAGTTAAATCAGCTATTTTAGTTAGATGCACATGTGATTAATTATGTTCTTAGTCTTTCTTCTCTTTTGTAATGAATTTTTCTAAGTCTATGAAGTCAAAACGTTAGTTGTAGTAATTTTATTTGCTTATTTGCGATAATTTGATTAATAAGAAAAAGGTTAATGCTAATAATTACTGTATGCGTGCATAATAATTTTACTTAGTTCATCAAACACTTCTATTCATTAAATTAAATTCATGATTTTCGGAGGAAACTTTTCCTTGAACTTTTTTGTGTTTTATATTCGAAACTTGAGAAAATTTTATTTGCAACAGGCTAAGGCAGAGAAAAATCTCGTCTCTTTGAAATAAACTATATATGTTAATTTAAAAAAAAAATTAAGTATAAATATGATTTATAAAAAAATATTTAAAAATATTTGTGCATAATGTTCTATAAATAAGTTTAATTTTACGTGATATTTATATAGTTTTTCTACATTATATATCAATAATAAATCACATAAGTTTGATTTTTAATAAATTTACCATAAGTTGCTTGAATGATAGTTCCACTATGTATACATTATTTGCACTTTATTAGTTAAAATTTGATTAAATATTTTATTGTTTAACTTTCATTTCACTCAAATTTTTTTCTATCATATTTTAATTTTTGCTTAATGACATCAATATATTAAATTTATAACAGTTTTATTTTTTTTCTTATCATATTTTTAATTGTTGTTTATTATATTAAATGTATAATAATTTTATCAGTCAGTTTTACTATCATATTTAACTCATACTTTATTACGATACACAACAACATTAACATTTTTTGCAAAAAACAAAAGTAATTACCATATCATTCTTTTATTTTGTTTATGACACGTTAACAAGTCGTTAGATATTTATGTATTTATAACAATATATAATTTTTTTTTAAAATTTTATTTTTTTAGTTATATCCTTAATTATTATTTTAATAATTAATTATTTTATAAATAATTTATTTTTAATTTTTATTTTAAAAATTCTTTTTATCTTTAAAAGTTATTTTAAAAATTTATTTTATATATATATATTTTATTTTTTTAATTTTATATTTAATAACTATTTTAAAAATTAATTATATATTTTTTTATTAATTTTAATTCAAATTTTTATGAAAAATAAAAAAAAATTGTGAACATCGACATACTATCTCACCTGTATTTTCGGTAGTTAATTGATAAAAGTGGTATTGATTTACAGATTCATTTCTGACGACAATTATGTTAAATATGAAATAAATTATATTGGGGAGAATAAATGTTAAAAAAATATAATGTAATTATTTATTTATATATATGACAAAATGTACACAAAAAAAAGTAATAAATGTGTGGTTAAGTTTAAATCAAAATAATCATGATTTGTTTCCATTAATAAATAAAAAAAAAATAGTAATGAGAAACTTTGGAAAGAGAGTTTGTGTATAAAGGCAAGAAATAAGGAAACATGATACTTTATTTACTGATTAACTATTTTCTACATTGAGTGAAGAAAGATGTGATTATGGAGTAACCGGGAAACATGGAAAAGGAGAAGAAAAGAGAAAAGGGGTTTCAAATTATCACCCTAAATTTCACACTGTTATGTGTATATACCTTATTATTATCATAGGGAAACAAACATCAAAAGCTATGTTCTATGGTTTTCTGACATTCTGGTGGACCTTCAAGCTTTAGTTTCACAGACACAACCATCCACCTAAAAGGGCATGCACCTCTCATCCCAATTCATGGTCTACCTCAGAATTTCACCCTACTCTATGCTTCATCTGTAACACAGATAATTAACACAGTCAAATCCACCATCATTTCATGTCAACATGGTAAAACTCATTATTTCTTTCTGTCCTTTTATTTTATTCTCCTTCTATCTAATGTACTATATTCTGCTTCAGCTTTGAAATTGGAGCCTGATAAATAAAGATGAACAAAGTAATGTGGCTTCATGCATTGGATTAGACAGATTTATACTTACTAATTAGTGGGGTTTTGAGAACAAAAAAGCATGCAGCAATGATGATGTAGCACAGGAAAAGAACCACTCCTTTCATGTAGTGTGAAGTTCCATCCTATATGAGATCATGTTAGAAAAAAACAAAGAAAAGAAAGAAAAAGTGATCAAATATATATGCAGAATGTGTTATGTTATGCATAGTTTACCTGCAAAGTGAATGCTGTAACAATGATTGTAAAAGCAAGACACCCAGTTTCAAGGAGATTGAAATCCAAGTCCATTTCTATACCCATTATCCATGCAACAACCACACTCAATGGAATCTGTCATTCATAATTAGTTCATCAAAATTTGGTGTCATCACATTATGTATTTTCCACATTCATACCTTGCATTGTGCACAATATTAACAATAGTTTAGCCTCACCACAAACATAGAAATTTGAGTTGCAGATCCCATTGCAACACCCAATGATATGTCCTGCATTAAGTTAAACACAGTTGACAAGCTTAACCTTATATGAAAAATTGAAAGTTATGCTTAGCAAAATAATTGATGTGGAAACCATACCAACTTGTTCTTGAAAGCAAAAATGATTGAGCCAGCATGCTCTGCAGCATTCCCCACAATTGGTAGCAAAATTATGCTAATGAAGCTAACAGAAATGCCCCAAGAATCTGAAGCAGCCTGGTTAAGCATGAAAGGATCTATAACTCATTAATCTAAGTTCAAGCCTTTGAAATTTCTGAACATATACACTTCAAGAATAAGATAGTGAAAATACTTATTCATATGTACCTCAATGGTTGCAACAACGTATTCAGAAAGCAGAGATATGATAAGTGTCATACCAACCAACCAAGTAAATGCACTCCAAAATCCTATCACAGCCTTCTCTTCTTCGTTTTCATCTTCCTGTGATCAAGTCACATGCTTAATTATCACTGTATCCAAAATCTTACTCTTACGTCAAAAAACAAAGAGTTTTTAACCAGACCAAGTTATTCTATGAAATATAAAATGTCAAAGCTTGTTTTACATCCTAAATAAGTCAAAATTAGTGTCATTTATTGAGGAATTGTTGGTTTTTTTATTGCAAAAATGTTGGAGTAGTGCTGATCAAATGTGCTGAATCAGGGGCAAAATATCAATCACCTCTTGTGCATCAAAAAATTGTCGATGTGTTTTTAATTGAAAGAAGATGTATCCGGCATATGCTAGAAGCATAACAATGCTGCTTGCTCTGGATAACTGTAGAGTGTTAGTGGCTATTGAATGATATTCTCCTGCTAAGGCATATCTGAACATTAATGGCAGCAAATGGCACAGCAACCCCAGCAACAAGACCAGTGAGTTTACATCAGCTTGTTTCTACTCATTTGATCACCAAATAACAAAACACATTGAGGGTCAATATTAAACAGTGAAAATCTTCAAACTGAAATAAAATGATAAGAAGCATTGTGTATTGTACTCTGTCATATATTTGCTCCTTCCTTAGGTTGGCTAAGCCTCCACAAAGGAGTGAACTTCCAAGAACTAATAGAAGGTTTGAGAGAATGGAACCCAGCAGAGAGAACTTCACAACATTTACTTTGTTTTGGTAAAGTGCTAGCAAAGATATGATCATCTCAGTTGCATTACCACAGGTTGCATTTAGAAGCCCTCCAACTGAAAAATATTCAATCACTTTTCATTCTCACAATGTTATTTACAAAAATTTACTGCTGCATTTTTTCTTCGATTTGAAAAGAAAAAATTAAGGCTTTTTATTCAAACATGTTAGATTGAAATCCTTGTAATTGGTTGAAACTCAACTCGATGTAATGTCACATAATTTCTCACATGTTAGGTGATTGGCTTTTGTAAGAAAATTTCAGCTTAATTAACCTTTTTAAAGTAGAACTTTGTAGATTTAGAGAATCAAAGTTAAAAAAAGCACATTAACCTTTTAGTTATCATTATCCTGTACTTAATTACCTAACTCACTATTTAAATTTCAATTGCATGTAGATGACGATAGATAACATGGTTTATAAACTTTTACCTGTGGGCCCAGTGTAATACGCAATTTGCCTTCCATTATGAACGAAAAATCAAACAGAGTCAGAGAATTAGAAACATGAACATCAAGATAATTTATTTGCAGTAACTACTACATAATCTTCACATAGGAAGTGACATGCAAACTCACTCAGTAAGGAAGCTGACACGTTCAGCTAGAGGAGCGAGTCCAAGCAGGCTCAGAGCAAAAATCCAAGGCTACATATAGTAGAAAATTAATCAAACACTTTCATGTTAATAAACCATTCTTATGTAGACTAATTAACATTATGGTATCTATGGAAGAAGTAATAACTTGAAAATGATGGAACATTTTGCTTCATGTATATAAATATATGTATATACTTACCCTTCCAAGGCCATAAAAATCTGCAACAACAGCTAAAGGGACAGCAGGAAAAAGCACTGCAAGCTTAGTGCCAAAAACAACCACTTTCAAATTTGCTGTGAAACTCCTAAGCATTTGGCAGTGAAATTTGGTGACCAGAAATGGACACTTCTTTGTGACAGTTGAAGATGTGAGGCTGTTCTGTTCCTGTGGTGGTGGTGCTGTCTTTGCACATGTTGTTGCATTGCTGTTGTTACAAGGCTCGGTGTTCATCTCCAAGATGTTCAAGTTCAAGTCCTCCTCCATGGTGTGGTGTGCCATTTTTATGGAACCAAACCAAGACTTGTCAATTCTCTATAGTGAATATGTGAATTGAATCAGGTAAAATATGTATATATCCTCTATTGTTGAGTTGAATGGTTATAGTGAGAAATGCATTGTGCAGACCCCTATTATTCGCACGTACAATGTAGCTTCCATGTACAATTAATGAAGCTCTTTTGAAGAACTTTGAAGTTTCGAGGAATTTTCAGCTCTTGCTAGCTAGCATGAGTGTTTTTTACACTGGAGAGTGTTGAATGCTTCACTATTGGATGTTAGTAGTGAATATGAGGTGCTTAACTTTTGCAGTGTAAATGATTATTACTATTACTACTGTTACTAATGATAATAACAGTAATAATAATTATAATTTATAATATTTGAAAGAAACAATGCATTTGATTCCATTGTTAACTAGCACTAATATATATGTTTCTGCTGTGACGTAAATTAAGCATTAAAATCCGTAAGTAAAATTCTGGTGTTTATGCAGAGAAACAACGAATTGGAACTTGGACTATGTAGCAGTTAGCTTCTTCTTAAAGACTCGCTAAAGGGACGAAGTTTCCTTCTATATAGTACTCTATATACATATGTGCTACGTATCTTGATAAAAAAACAATTATTGACGATAATTTGTATTGTTTAGATTTAAATTTAACATAGTAAATCATGTAATTGAAATTCAATCACGTTTCTATAACAAAAATAATATTTACTGCAAAAAGAAATAATATGCGTTGCAATATAAAAATTGTAAAGATTGTCCAAGTAGGAAACTATACAGTTTTAATGCTAATTAATAATTAAAATTCTTAATTTCAAGTAATTATGGGATGGGTGAACTGTGGCACATTTCTTCAAAAATTATTCTAGAAATTTGTTAGTTTAACATTTATTTTCATAACTTAGTTGTTTGAGAGATTCTTTATTATTTCTCACATATATAATGGAAAGTTTTGGGCCGACGGCC
>Ga0209389_1006222_pt1 | contig 10332 bp, 8 predicted proteins | sample CowpearedBW_FD_187526 | JGI IMG/M metagenome (GOLD analysis project Ga0209389, IMG submission 187526) | Root nodule microbial communities of legume samples collected from California, USA - Cow pea red BW (SPAdes) (version 2) | ecosystem: Host-associated > Plants > Roots > Nodule | place: USA...
TTTTACTGAAAAAAAAAAAAAAAGACATTTTGAATTCTCTTACAGGATCCATTTTACATTTTGACAGTCAAATGAACAAACAAGCACTGCATCATGGAAGTAAATTGCAATGTGACTCATATTTCCAACTCTCCCCTTAATTTTCTTTTGAAATTACATTAAATTTAATAGTTATATAGTACAAATTTAGGCTTACTTACAATGTCTCAACTAGATTAGAGAAAAAACTAAGTGGTGTCAGAAGATTTCAGGCAGAGGCCTATCTTCCAAGAATGACTTGAACAAAACAAAAGATCTTTCAGGCTGTGAGAAAGGGGCTTCATGAGAGGCACCTCTCACAGTAGCAAATGAGAGAATACTGCCATAAACTTGAGTCCATCCACCAACCTAAACAAAAAAATTGTAAACTTTCATTAGTTCATGATTTATATATATTAAAAAAGTTGGATTATATTTCATTAAGCAGTATTAGTATGTACCTGCTGGCCTTCAAACCAGACTCTGTAGGGGACTGTTGTATTCAGTCCTAGTTGTCTAGCCAGCTTTTGAACTAAGGTGCGGCTTCCAGTCAGTGGAATCACTGAATCTTGATCTCCACTGTGATGAACAATAACATGCTTATGTTAATTTGTACATGGTATTTGAATTTGAAAAGCATACATATGAAAGTTGAAGTTCAAGTAACTGAAGTAACTACAATGAACACGGAGAAGGAAATAGTTTTGGTGTATTATACCTGTAAATTAAGACCCGAACTCCAGATTTTATGAGTGATCCAACAATAGGGAGTGTAGGTTTCTCCAGGTTGAGCATATCATAGTCCAAAATGCTGTTGCCAACACAATGTCACAATGCATGTTATTGGGATTGGTAATATTTTCAAAGCAATTTTACTATGATTACTTATCTTTCATGACCAATTAAGCAAATCCATTAGGGTAACCAACTAGATTGATGAATGATAAACTTTTTCTTTTTCCAATTTGTTGAGTTTTGAAGAAATTACTTGTTGCAGACATCCCATTTTTGGACTCCGACAAGCTTGGCATGGAGAGCCTCTTGTACATCTTTTCGGTTCAAGTAATTAGTAACTTTGTCATCTACACATACATCTATGCTCTCATTTGTTTTCTGTTTGGCAAGAGGTGTAAAGTTCTTTAAGATATAATGAAACAAGACAATTTGAAAATCGGAATAACCAGAAGTATCATAGCTGAAAAGTGATATTAGAAACATCCATAAGGAAAGAAAAATGAGAAAAAAAAACAAACTCACTTGGCCTTGAGGACAAATTGCTTTGGATTGTGAAAGCACTGATGAAATGCAAACATCAAGCGTGACATCATATTTATCCACAAACTTACTGGTTTCTCTGGCTACTTGCCTCAAAACCTTTGAACAAAGCGGAGAAATGGAGTCTCTGTAGTATTCACTGACGTATCGGGAATAGTTACAGCCTGTAGTGAACAATTTGTACGTTGAATCAGATATCAAACCGTGAGACCAGAAGAACTCGGCCCTTGAATTCAAGTCAGTGGCATATTCTAGAACTGGATTACCCAACTGCAATGAAAGACACAACCTTGGCATTATACATTGTTAGAAATGTCCTAAGAAAGAAGCATGGTTGATAAATAAATGGTGTGTATGTTACTTACGGCTATGCCTTTCAGATTGAATAACTTCTCCTTTTTGTTTATTTCAATCATGAGCTTTGCAAGTTGTGGAACATAATGCCCTGATGTTTTTTGACAAAGAAAAGTTTGTGATAACAGATAATAGCGATTGTTTCATGTGTAACTGGCATTTCGAAGTTTGAGTTTTTTCTAGAAATGATGACTGAACAGTGACGTGGCATGCATACCTGCATAGCTTTCACCTGCTAGAAACAAATCTCTGTGCCTGAATTGAGGGAACTTGTTGAACCAGCGTTGCAAGAATACAAGATTGTCCCTGGCTTGAGAAATGAAAATTACTGCTTCAGGAGACAGAAAGGAATAATGGCTGTGTGTGTATTCAAGGACTGTGATGTTGAAATCAGAACAATAGCATTCTATTGTAAGGACAAGGGATGAATAATCAAAGAGAGTACATCATAGCATGCAAAAGTGGTGTCGCATTTTTAGCACTAATTGCTGTTTTGTCTCAACTTTTTAAAAGCTTAAACATCATATGTAGAGTACGTTCCTTTTTTGACAGAAGATATGATTTAAAGAAGCTTTCTAAAGAAGAGCTTATTTGTCTCAAAAGATTAAAAAAACAATAAAATGAACAAACTTCCAAAGCAATTGATAATGGAAGGTAGATTACCTGTTGTCTCATCATTCACAGTCTCATAGGAAGAGCCACCTTTAGCATAAGAGAACCCCACCCCAACTGGTGTCTCCAAATACAAAATGTTTGTCTCTGCATTACAATGCAACTCTTATCATATTGCAGCAATTCTTGCACTTATAATGGAATAATCAGTGCCTCCATGGATTACCTCTGTTCCAACTGTACTCGTTTTTAATCAAAACTTTCCCATTTGGTCTAAAAGGTCCATTTTCAGAGAATGCACCCACTCCAAGAGAAGAACACCCAGGTCCTGTACAAAACAGAAATTAGCTTATACATTTAAAGTCTTTCTAGAAAATTTTAAAAGCATATTCTGAAACTAAATGGCCTATATTCTACACTGATTATGCATATATTTTCTTATCCAAAGTCTTGAACTTATTCTGTTTTTTCAGGTTGTGTTGCATAAATATAGTTGTACCAAGATAGAGATTGCAGACCTCCATTGAGCCAGAGAACAAGAGGCTTTGAAGATGGATGAGTTTCTGATTCAACAAAATAGTAAAAGAGAGCTTTGTGTTTGAGATCATCCACTGTAACATATCCTGAGAACTGTTGGAAGCGTGTGTTGGGTTGTCCAGGAAGCCGAACAATTCTATCTGCATGATTAGAGAGACAGAAAATCTCCAAGGAAAAGCTCAATTGAAGCAACACCACAGTCACTGCCATGGTTTTCCATGTTGGCAAGTTCTTCATTTTTCACAAAATGAAGAGAGGCAGAGCAGCACCAGAAAGAGAGAGAGGTGTGTGTTGCTTTTAAATTGGTACAATGTTACTCAGTATTTACTGCATGAGGGTTAATTGTGGGCCACTTAGTGATTGGGAGCTGCTTTTAAATTCATTCTATGATTACAGTTCTTGCTTTATCATGTTTTTTCCTTGCAGGCTTGCTAGAAAACGGTGTTGAAAGTGATGTATGAGGGGTATAAATCTTAGTGTATCGAGTCTGTCTATACTGTGAAGCAAAAAAAGAAAAGTTGTATACATTGTTGGGCCTCCAAATACTAGAATAAGAGTCTGTTTATAAAGTTTTCTGCTATGAAAAAGAATTTAGCTATTGGAATGTGGGCTACCTTGAGAATTACAGTGTGTGAATGTTCTTTTAGACTTCTAGTTCTACTTTTGCGTTTTCCCCCTCTCTTTAGTGTTGATGCATCAAGCATAAATACCTTGTAAGTTGTAACCTTTTTTGTTTTTTTCACCACACACACCAACATGGTAGTGTTAAAATTACTAATGTTTTATGATTACAAAAAAAGTAACTCATTTTTTCTGCATTCTGAGTCACCAGAGAATATGAGTACTCAGCAGCTTGGGGATATTGCAGGTTGTATGCAGAGAGATACACGGTTTGTTTTTGGTTTTCCCGAAAGCTTGTTTGATTGATGAACTTTTTCTTGATGCAAAGTACGGGCAAGATTTTGCACAGCTACAAAGTGGTTACAGCATGGAGATTCCAAGAAAAACTTAACAATCCTACTCTTGTAATTGACCACTATATCGTAGGATGTCAGAGAAGCTAGTGATATAGTGTTCTCAAATACATCATTGACCATCAATTTTTTCTTTAAGGATTATACTTCCCACTTATTTTCTTTTCTACTTGTCTTCCATGCAAAGAGTTTTATGTCATATTTGAGTACTTAGCAATAGTAAGCTCAATGATGATAAGATTTGTGTTAGGTTTTAGGATATCAGCATAGTCGAGATATCAAAGTTCAGAAAGTGATGTGTAACATGAACTTATTTTACCGATTTGAAACTTGAATGTGGAAAGGGAAAATGAAATGAGGTGGTTAAGGAGTTTTCTTTATGTTGTTATGTGGGGGATGAACTGGTTTCCTTTGACCAGTTGTGAAAAGGCTTTTCTCATAATAATAGGGTAAACCTTGATTCTTTTCTTTTCCTTTTTCTTCCAAACCTTTTTGTCCTGCTGATACAAAGCAACTACCCTCCAACATAAATCACTTCTCTTTTTCTTTTCATATACAAACTCACATGCCAACTTTTTCATTCTTCAGGGGGGGCCTCCCTCAATTTATCACTTCACCAGCTGTGTTAAATCAATTTATGGATCTTTATGGTTTGGAAAACATATTCCAGGTACACTTATAACTTAGGAAAAAAAAAACATGTTCGAATCATAATGTAATTGCAACCAAGTCTAGTCACTGAACCACTGTATTTACCAAACTAAGGAAGAAAAAAAGATGAGAAAGGGCTATAAGCATTATAGAACAAACAAGGTATAAAAAGACAAATATGATGTACATATGGTGGGGTTTATGTATATGCATGAAGCTCAAAGAACTGGTAAAGGAGAAAAAAATGGTCCCTACCTTCATAGCTTTTGCAGAAGGCTTCAGATTTTTCATGATTAGATGCACTATAGCGTCACTGGTGTATGTGTATTGTCAACTTTCTTTCAACTCTCAAACACAAATTCTACTCCCACCTAACACCCACCCGATTCAATGTTCGTTCTCTATGCTTAGGGAAATTTATGTGACATCAACATGGCTTAATATTATAATAACGTGAAACGGTGGAAGTGGTTGGGTAGTGTTTTGGAGCATGATAATGTGTTGCTGAGTAGAAAAGAAACTGCTATTACTTTGTTCAATCTTTTGGTTTTCTAAGCGTAAAAGATAAAGAGTGGAGAAAAAAAAGCTGATGCACTTTTAAGTGCAAATTCCTTTTTTTTTTATATCCGGAGTATTATCATGTTGAGAATAATCCAATGTTGGAAAATAATTAAAATATGAGTTTAAGTATCATGTCTGGCTGGTAAATAAAATTATACAACATAAAAGAATAAAAATCTATAAATTAAATATCTTTGAAAATTTGATTTAGTGATGCGTATGAACGAGGTAATTCAAGAGAATAATTTATTTATTTAAAGAATTTAAAATTTTTTTAAGAAAAATAACATGTTTGGATGAAAAAATTAATAAAGAAATTAAAATTGAGAAATATAAAAGAAAGTATTTCAAATAACTAAAATAAGTTTGAAATTCACCGAAAAAAGAAAGAAATTGAAATTTTTCAAGTTGTGGAATTGCTAATTGGTTAAGATAAGTCGATTTGGGTCGAAGATCAAGCCAAACTGAAGATTGAGCAAAGTCAGGACAAAGGTCTAGTAGGGTTGAAAGTTGAGTTAGGTTAGGTCAAGTCGGGACGAAAGTCAAGCTAGGTCGAGACAAAAGTCAAACTAGGTCAGCCTGGGTCGAATCGAATCGAATGAGACATTTTAATTTCTTGAAATTATTGAAATTCCTCGTCCAAACATAAGTTAAAAAGTGATGTGAAATCTTTGGGTGACATAAAGGAGTACCTCAAATTTTGAGTTAGAAGTAATGTTAAATTCTTATAGAGTTGGACTCGATTATAGTCTTATGGCTTCTCTACAATTTTTTATAGGAATTTGTTTTGAGTGACATAAAGGAGTACCTCAAATTTTGAGTTAGAAGTAATGTTAAATTCTTATAGAGTTGAACTCGATTATAGTCTTATGACTTTTCTACAATTTTTTATAGGAATTTGTTTCCTCCTATGCTCCAAAAAGACGTATAGAAACCAAAACCTTCGAACCAAACCAAGCATACTAAAATTAAGTTTTAAGTAAATGAAAAAATTATTTACTCTTAATTTTTATAAAGCAAGAAATCTTTCAGTTTTAACCACCATTTCCATTGTAGTTTTAGCTTGATAAAATTATGTTAATAAGTTAGAAAGAAGAGGAGAGATAGAAAAATGTCTTTAAGGTTTTTAATTGAATAGGATGGGAATAGTTTGTGGTTTGGCATATTAAGTTTTCAGTTGGTAACTACAAAGGCAAAATTACATTAAATCCTAAAATTGAGATATGACTCGACTACAGTGTGAAAAATTCTTACTTCCTTTTGCATTCAATCAGAGAAAGAATGGTGTGAAAAAAGAAAAACACGTTGGGAAAAGGAAAATGATATAATTGAAGTTCATACATAAATTAACCTTAAAATTCATTAAAAGCAATAGCTTCACCTTTTATCTAATGTCTCAAACAGCACTTCAACATCATCGTATTAGTCACACAAAAACACAATAAATATATATATATATATATATATATATATATATATATATATATATATTGACTAAAATGAATTAAAAAGTCTAAACATAAGGATCACGGTACTAATTAAACAATTAAACCTAAATATGTTACATGAATATTGATCGAAACTATAGAAATGTGATGGTTGAATATCACCCCATAATTTCTCTACAAACAATACCACACAGTACTGTTTGTTGAACTATTAGTAAATCTATAATAATGAAATATTTCAAGGTTTTGTCTCTAAGCTAATGGTTCAATGAGTACAATTTTGGTTGAATAATTATAATTACATTACTTTACTTTTAATGTAATATTCTGAATAATAATATTCAGAAAAAGATAACACAATAATTATAATTTCATAACAAAGAATGTTGTTGACACAAGAATTTAAGTTAGAGCATGCTGCTGTTTAATTTCCAATTTGAAAGAAAAGCAGAAAGAAAATTAAGCACTTGAATATGAGAAAAAGGTAACATCACCTAACATCTTTACCTACAAAACCAAATGAGACGCTTATGCTTTGAAACAAAAATAAAAGGCTTTGGGGCAAACCAATTATGAAGTTGAAGAAAATCACAATGGAAAAATAAAGAAATGATATTAAGCTGCTTCAGTTGCTTTGTTCTGGTCCACTTTTTTCTCTTGAACCAGTTTCTCTATTAAATCAGCTGCTTCTTGAACTGTTGAGATGTTCTGAGACCCATCTTCCTCAACATTGATGTTAAACTCTTCCTCCAAAGTCATCACTATTTCCACCTACCACAACATTACAACAACAACAATTATTCATTCTACCGACTTATAATACAAATTCAACTCTTTCACTCACACATCACAACACAACAAATTTCCCAACAAGATGGAAGGTGTTTTTTTTTTCATCTAATATATTAGAAGTGAGTTTTAAACCTAACTCAATCCCACAAAACTAGCTATTAAAGCGAGGATTACACTCACTTATATATTGTGAATTGGACTTATCTCTAGTCGATATGGGACTTCCAACACACTCTCTCACGCAGAGATATATTCATCTCGCGTGGGACTAGAAATTAGTGGATGGTCGGTTAATGGTCCGATAGCGGATGAAACAAAATATCCAAAAAATCTCGTTAGGATAGACTCTAACCTAACTCTGATATATGTATAAGCCATGAAAAAGAAAAAAAACTTAGAGAACTTTCTTACTTCTCATATTGATTTATCAGAGACTTGTTGAATATATAAAATACAATATCTCATGATATAAAAGAAAAAGTAAAATATAAAATATCATCATAATACATAATATTTATAATAATAGAAGAGAATAAAATATATTATATATCTGTGAATAAAATTAAGGGTTAAATATGTTTTTGATCCATTAACTTTCAGTGAATTTTGGAATTAGTACATTTTGAAATTTTGGACCAATTTAGTCCTTCATCTTTCGAAATACATGGATTTAATATTTTTAATCAAATTTTGTTAGGTTTATTTAATGTTTTGTATGCATTTTAGGATTGTATTTGAGTTGTTTATATTATTTGACATATTTTTGCTTTAATGTTAAGTCAAATACTATTATAAAACGCGTTTGAAATGTCAAATAAACTTAACAAAATTTGATTAAAATGACTAAATCCACGTATTTCAAAAGATGAATTACTAAATTGGTCCAAAATTTCGAAATGAACTTATTCAAAAATTCACCAAAAAGTTAAGGGACAAAACCATATTTAACCCTACAATTAAAAACAAAAGATAGGTAATATATCTTAGCAACGGCATATAGCCACACAGTTTTGTTTTTCATGCTAAATATTATAAGTAAAGCCTCTGAATCAAATGTAGCAGAAAACAATGTTTTATGAAAGTTTTGTGTCTTACCGTGTCAAGGGAATCAGCACCAAGATCTGAAAATTTGGTGTCTGGGGTAAGCTCGGATTCTTTGGGGAGAGCAAGTTGTTTCCTCACAATATCACACACCTTCTGTAATGTTTCTGGTTGTGCCTGCACCTGCCCAATTAACAAAACTCAACCTTTAACTTCTGTCATTGCAAATTTTGAGGGAAAGAGTACTCAGAAGGGACCAAAACTCACTGCACAAATGCGAAAACGGGAGGATCTCAAAGAAGGGAAGCTTCTCCTGTTCCATCCCACACAAACTGCACCAAAAGGTGAAGTTTTGTAGCACCCCTGCATGTTAATTTCCAGTACCCAAATGAAATCATGTTCCTTTATACACATTTCAAACTTTCACTTGCATTGATATTCAGAAATTTGAATTGGGTTTTTCAAGGTACTTTATACTAGAATAATTGAATGAAATATGAAAGAAGTGAGTTGAAAAGAGTGAGAGAGAAATATGATGTTATAAGTTTTGTTGTTAGCAGTTGTAAGAAATTGAAGTTTTGGAACCTGTGAGATGGCTGTAGAGAAGTTGAGAGAGGGTTGGAAGGTGAGAGAAGTGGCTGAAAGAGATGCCATTGCCTTTGTGATTGAAGGTAAGGTTTTGGGTGCAGAGAGAGGGAAATGATAAGAGATAGGGTTTGGGTTTATGAAGTGAGAGTGTTGAATATTTGAGGCAACTTGTGTGTAGTTTGTGCTTAGTTGGAAAGTAAAGCATGTGTTTTGGTGTATAGTGGATGAAATCAGAGAGGGGAATGAAGGAGTGGTTGAGGTTGCTCTTTCAATGAAGATTCTATCCATAACTGAGGTGGCAGTTATCAGTTACTTTATACTGTGTGAATCATCATCTTACTAATTTAGCAGCAAAATGGAAAGAAGTAACATACTGGAGTCAATTTCCATGCTACATGTCTTATGTCTTATAAGAGAACAAGTTATTTCATTTCATACAAAAAATAATTATGAATAAATTTATACAATACATCGTGTTTATCTGGCACATTTTTACTTCATATAAAAATTTAAACTTATACATAAATGTTGCTCTGTATCAAAATAAAATAACTCATCTTAGTTAAAAAAACTATACCCATAATATTTTTTAATTTTATAATTTTAGTATGCAATAATCTCCCTCTTAATAATTGTCCATTGAAATCGAACTTGTCACCTTGATTTTGATACTAATTGATGGATCAAGTGTTCATTATTAAACCAAAAACTATAACTATTAGTAAAAGACGATTTTTTTTTTAAGTATAATGGTCCAAGCACCACGATTTGATTGTGATTTGACCCACTTGAGTTCCATCATGGAACAATTGATACTACCTGCAACATTTTTTCCTTAACAATTGTCACTTGAAAGACCTCATAGTGGTATCAATGTCAATAGTTCATCCTGGGACGGTTTAGAAGAGTACGGTACAAAGTGGGTGAAGGACCCTAATATTTAAGGATTCCTTGCATCAAAAGTCTTTTATTTCAGGAAAGCGTGTCTAATTGTAGAATGCAGTACAAATAATAGTCGCACTAGATACTTGTTTGAGAGGGAGGTGTCTCATTGCCTTAAGGTTTTGGGTTAGAATTAGTGTCTTGGTCTCTTATATGGGTTTGGTCACGACTTATTGGTACCAAATCTTTCGGTGTCTCCTTTATGAAAAACCTATCTGTGGTACTAGAGTTGATAGTTAATGATCGACTCAAACAAATGCAGTATGATCCCTGTATCGAAAATCTTACTGGTAAGAATTTCAGATAAACGTGTCCCATTAAGAAGAACAACAGTACATAAACGAGATACTCATGATTGTACTAATGTGGAAGGGTCTAAGTCCCACATATGGTAGAAATAAGAAAGTGGAGCTTCATATAAGAATGAAGACTCGTAATTTTATTGTCTTAAGGTTTTGGATTAAAAGATGTGTCAATCCCTTACTTAACTTATATCTCATTAATATTGTATCTCCTTAGTGAACCAAACTTAACAAAAA
>Ga0209389_1006227_pt1 | contig 10329 bp, 4 predicted proteins | sample CowpearedBW_FD_187526 | JGI IMG/M metagenome (GOLD analysis project Ga0209389, IMG submission 187526) | Root nodule microbial communities of legume samples collected from California, USA - Cow pea red BW (SPAdes) (version 2) | ecosystem: Host-associated > Plants > Roots > Nodule | place: USA...
ATGGTGGAACATGTGTAGTGTGTAGGGTGGTGGGTATGTTGTAGGGGATCTGGGTGGTAGGGAGGGTAGCGGCAGGGGTTGGGGGTGCGGTGAGCCCCGATTGAGTAGATGGGAAGTGAGGGGGATGAGTAGAGGGGATGGGTGTTTGTTGAGTGGTGGTGAAAGTGTGAGGAGTGGGGTTGTACTCACTTTCTTCCTCTGTGGGCTGGAAGGCCAGAGACCTCGCAGCTTCAGAGGTTTCCTTGGCTTTTCCCTTCAGATTGGGATCAGCTTCGATCTTTCGCCTCAGGCGAGAGTTCTCTTGTCGTAGCGCCTCCATCTCGTTAGCGCTATGTTTCTTCAAATCTGCAAGTTCTTGTTGCATCTTTGCTTGGCCGTCTAGGATGGCGGCCAGGTCAGGAGTGATACCAGCAGGTCCAGAGGGACCAGCATCCGCCTGCTTATTCACTCCAGCTTTGCTACGGGTGGAAACCATCTTCAGAGAAACAGGTACTAAAGGTGTTCGTCTCGTGTCCCACGGTGGGCGCCAATTGTTCCTGCAGAGAACAATTAAGATGAGTTAGGCACAAGCGTCACCTTACCATGTAGTCCGATATCTCCTCAGTTGGCCTCTTCCCGGTTGATACATGTCAGCTTGAACCTAGGAGGGGTTACCTGCCGAAGAGTCTCCGAAGCTCAAGTAAGTCAAAGCTCTCAGAAGGTCAAATCAGTGATTAATGAATGCGTACCTTTAATTACTGGGGTCCACGCGTATTTATAGAGCATTAATGATGTCTGATTACCTCATGGGCCGGGCCTTGACTTGGGCTATGAGTGGGCCTGGGCCCTAACCCAGGCCCTTAAGACCTATTGAACGCGGGGGCTTCTATTTTCACTAAGTTTATTGGAGTTATCGGCCTGGGCTTTAATCTTACCGGGTATGCTGGAGTAGCCGGCCTGGACCGGCTACCTACCTTGACGGCTTATATTGGTTATATGAGGTGCAGGTTATTCCTCTAGATGTATAGGTTAGAACCGATACAAGTTAGGCTCACTCGGCCTAGGTTGAATACTTGGCTACCTTGGTATATGCATTGTTTACTTATTTGGTCAAGTTTGGCTAGGTGTGATATATGAGGTATATCCTATTTCGTAAAAGACATACAATAAGTAGAGCTTCTCCCCAAAGGTTATCAAGTGCACTAGAACTAATAAGCATGAACTCATAATTTCTTGAAGACTTTTATTCTTTCTCTCAACTACTCCATTAGACTCGGGTGAATATGGTGGGGGCTACTTCATGGATAATACATTTTTTAACACAATAGTCATTAAACAACGCATACTCATCACATCTATCTGATCTAATCCTTTTAATTTTTTTATTCAATTAATTGTCTATTTTCACTTTATAAGTTAAAAAAAAGCATCAAAGGCTTCATCCTTATGTTTGATTAATTACACTTTAGTGTATCTAGAATAATCATCTATAAAGATTACAATATAATTTTTACACCTCTGGACATGGTTTGTTTTAAATCAGCTATATCAGTATGAATTAATCCTAACAATTCAAACTCACGTTCTACAAAATGGCAAATTTTCTTTGTTATTCTAAATTTCACACATATATCACATTCATAATCGTTGTAATTTCATAACATACGAGGAATTCACATGTCCTAATCTAGTATGCCATATATCACACAAACAATGTAAGAAGAAGAACTTGATTCATTGACAATTTCAAAAATATTCAATAGAAAGAAACCTTGATCACAATATCCCTTCCCAAAATAAAATATTATTTTTTGTCATAACAATCTTGTTAAATTCAAATGACACTTACCCAAACTTTTCCTAGTAATGCTATAGAGATTATCTCTAATAGAAGGCATATGTAGCACATCACTCAAGGCGAAAAAGTCTTCCCAAATATGAGTTTTATAAGAACCTTTCCTTTTCCTAGAGCAAGAGTTATGATACGATCCTATCCAGGAAAGAGTTCGATCGTTTCTGAATTTGAATCCTCAAGAGGCACAACAGAAATAAAAAGAAGAATGCAGAGTAAGACATATATGGAGGACGCCACAATCTGGCAGATTGATAAGTCAAATGAAGATTTGCCACAAAGATGTTAATCTTTGATAAGAACTAGAGGTCTAAGCCAAAAACAAAGAGAATCCTCTCTTTAATGAAATCAAATTCAATATATGACTAAGAGTGTCTACATTAGTTTTTGATACCTCTATATATAGGCACATAAATTTAAGAAAACCTGAGAACCCTATAAGAAGGCCCAAACCCAAAACATAAAAACATAAAATAATTTATAAAAGAAAACCCAAAGCCAAAAAACATAAAACATAATTAATTTCTAAAAGAAAACCCAAAGTCTAAAAACATAAACTAATTTTCCTAAAAACTACCCTTGAAATGTGTTTCAAGCCATGATCTTTATATTCTTTGAATTTCAGATTTCTTGTAGCATCAGGAGCCTTGAATAGATATGATCTTCCAATCTCTTGCTCATTGCCCTTGTCATAAGTCCTTTAAATTGTAAAGGTTCATCTTCAAGTTCTTCTTGTATGGAATCTTGGAATAGTCCTCTATCATTCCCTCATTCTCTAAGAGAATTTGTCCTCAAATTTGTAGCACTTGAAGTTTAGGAGATAGTCCTCTATCAAGTTGTCCTGGAATCACAAAGATAAACATGGTCTTTTTCATCCCCAACACTAGTGTAGCACCAAAGTCTACCACTCATTTACTCACATTGGTCATCAAATTTATTTATGAAACGACTACAACAATACTATATTCCCTTTCAGCTATATTTGCCTTAGGAGGGTTGGTATTTCTTGCTTTATGTCTACATTGAGGTGCATGGTGGATTAGCTTTCCATATACGAAGCAATTTCCCTCTTCATAAAGGTGGGGTTAGATCCATTAGGACAGGAATTTCGAAAATTGTTTTTCCTTTTATGATTAGGTTTCTTTTCATACCTTTTTGGAGTAGGTTTGTATTATACCATACTTGCTTTCGCTGATAATGCTTTGGCCTTTGCAGTAACACATTCATTCTTGTTGGTATCTTCAATGATGATGTGCGTTATAAACTCTAGAAGTGACATACGCTTGTGCCTATGTTTTAGTTGTTATTTGTAGTCAGTCCAAGACGAAAATAGTTTCTTGATCAGAAGTTCTAAATCGAACTCATCAAACAAAATTATGTTCATTTCTTTGATATTTTCAAGCAATTTGTGGTACTAATTTATTTGAATTGTGATGTCCTTATCTTCAATTATCTCATAGCGGTAGTAGTTCCCTATGATGAATCTATGTCGGACAACATCTTCAGCAATATCCCAAATAAACATCAAACAAGTCATTAAACAAAGCACTTAGTAAAGTAACTTGGCAATCCTTGTTCACATGAATCCAATATTTAACATGCTTTACAGGAGTAGTAAAGTCGGATTTTTGAAGATGCGAGAGCAGAAGCAACTACATACATGTATAAAAGGGTTCACATGTTTTTGCTAGCACCGAAAGTTCTATCCAGAGAAGACCTTAAATTTTGACACGTTTGAGAATGGTTTTGCAAAGACAGTTAGAGTTCTAGAAATAGTGTTTTATTTATCAGGATTTGGGTTTTGTTGATGTTGGCAAAAAGAAGAAGATGCACATCTTCCTCCAATAAGGAGTTTTGATGATGATGATGATTTATAAAGAAGTATGGAAGACTTGATGATGATGCATGGAAAAATGTTGAAGACTTAAAATAATGCTTTGATTCAATAGATGCATTGAAGACTTAAGGGTTTAGTTGTTTAGGTCTTGTAATATGTGTATGTTATTTAAAATAGTTAAATTAGTATGTCAAGAGTCAAAAGGCAAAACCCAAGTAGTAGAGTACCAAGAGAATAATCGATTATTCTTAGTGATAATCGATTATCTTAGTTAAAACTGATTTTTGAGAAAAGCCTCTGTGAAAATCGATTATCACTACTGATAATCGATTATCACCTGCTGATAATAGATTATCCTAGCTGATAATAGATTATCACAGTGAGAAAAAGTTTTTAGAAAATTTTATGTGATAATCGATTATATCTATGGCAGTTGTGACTTAACTTTTCATATTCTTAACCTAATTTCTAAATAGGCTTCTATAAATAGAGTGGTAGACTTTCATTATCAAATACAGAAGTTAGAGAAGTCTAAGTACTTGAGAACTCTCTGTGGGAAGGTTTTGAAAAACCTAGTGTGGATAAAGCGATAACTTTCATCAAGTGGGATCTTGAGTGATTGAGTGTTGTTGTTGTTGCTAGGAGAAGCCGATCAGCCTTTGTGTGATTCAAAGGAGGTGTTCATTCCTTGTGGATTTCAAGGGAGGTGTCTTCATCTCTTGTGTGATTCAAGAGAGGTGTTTTCTAAACCCTAATCTTTCTTATCATTGATTGTAAGTTTGGTTTATTTTAGTTATTGAGTTAATCTCATTTTTGAGAGATTAACAACTGGACGTATAGTCTTTTGATCCGAACCAATATAAATACTTTGTGCAATTTTCTCTTCTTTACTCTCTTTATTTTATTGTGCTCTCTTTATTTTATTGTGTTTATTAAAATAAAGAAGACAATTTTAATTAATCTTTGATATTAAAAGGGAAAATTTTAATAGCACAATTTTTATTAAGAACCTAATTCACCCTCCTCTTGGTTTTTGTCCAAACTCTAAACATTTCGCTGTGCGATACCAACAGTTGATGCTAGATATAAGTCCTTAAGATTGTTGTATTAGCTAACAAAAATCATGAACAAAGTAAACTTCCTGAGTTGTGTAAATTCACTGCCCCTAAGGATTTATACGCAGTGTATTGCGCAAATCCTCGAGGATACAACATGAACTTTCCAAATTTTTCAAGGATTTCAAAACTAGCAAGGAACTCTCAAAATAATAAACAAAAACCCATGATTTAATAAAAGATAGAAAAATGAAAGAGAGAAATGAGAGAACAAGAGAGAGGAGAAGAATGAAAGTGTGTTTTTAGAGGTGAGCATAAGCCTCTATTTATAGATGTTGGAGATGGATCAAATAACCATGACCAACTAAGAAAATCCACAATAGATTCAAGATGTCCACCATGATTTATGGAGAGCCAGCAAAGGAGGAGGAACCAACCTCTAAGTTGTTCTGGATGATGTCTCTTGTGACTTGCAGATGAAGCTCAAAACGGTCATGTACTTGGAAGTTGTTGTCGAATATGAAGGAAAGCATCTCGTACTGCACCTTATCTTTCTCTAAAATTTAAACTGTTTTTGCAATACTTAGCTTTTCCAACACTATTTTCATAAGATTAATAAATTTGTCAATGAAGTTTTCAATGTTTGTTCTGGTGGGTCATGAATGTTAGGTTGATGAAAAATAATACGTCTTCAAAAGTCCCTCATCGCTTAGGATAAGCTAGGAGTGGGTTTTAGTGACTATATAATGGACTCTAAGTCCACTATGTTCCTTGCTCCAGTTAAAGACACTTTAAGCTTATATTTATCTTTTTTAATTCTTATTTCTTATACTCTTGTAATAAAGTGTTGTGATGTTTGGGTTAAATTATTGCTTTAGAGAGTGTGTGTACTTGGGGTTAGAATGTATGGGAGAATAGTCTATGTGTTGTACAAATTTTCACATAGTGTTACTCTCTAGTTGTCTTTAGACAATGGTTGTGGTTTTTCTTCGGTTTTGGAGTTTCCACGTTATATTTGTGTGTATCCCTGTGTTTATCTTATTTTTCTATTAATAGGGTGATTCTCGAGGGTAAAGACGGTGCATTTTTTCCAACAATGAAGAATATGTCAATGTAATGTTGGAAGACCTTCCATCTCATTATGCAACAATTGTATTGGTCTTTTAAACCAAGAATTGCACACCTTCCATTTCTAAAATTGAAGTTATTACCTTTTATATTGAAACTCGTTTAGTTTGCTACGTTAAAAACACACAAGGCTTGATATCTCCCTTACTCCATTGTACTTATGGTTGTGGTAATGGTAATTGTGGTGGCTCTATTATTAGTGTTGGTTCTTGTCATGGTAACTTTGATAAAGGTTGTACTAGTGGTAGATTTGTATGTCATTTTAGGGTTGATTCATTCAACTAGCCTTATGAGTCTACCTCGTTTATTGATCCTAACACACAATAATTCATTCCTTACTAAATCTTACAAATCCTCTAACACTTTGGTTAATCCTAATTTTTAGTTTAGGAACACAGCTCAACCAAGTGCAATGTTAATAGATTCAAAATCTCAAGTTATTGGTAACGTACCTTGGATTCCATATTTGAGTGCTAGTTTCCATGTGACTATGGAACTACAAAAAATCAAGTAACTAAGTCATTTTTGTAGTTTAGGTAAAATTTCCACCAAAAGTAATGTAGGTTTAAGTATTTATTTTGTTTGTTCCTCTTCATTTGTATCATATATTTCTTATACATCACTTTTAAACTTAAAAATTTGTAGCACACTCCTTCCATTAGCATAAATGCACTTATCGTTAGTCAATTTGCCAAACAGAACTATGCTTTCGTTGAATTTCCTTCTAATAGGTGTCTTGTTAAATATCACATATTGAAATAAGTTCTTTTAGAGGAACTTACTTGTAACTTTTCAACCAAAATAAAGGCAAAAGAAGTAATTAAGTCTAAAATTTAATTAAAATATTGAATGGCTGCTAATTTTCATCAGTACTAAATAATTACATTTAATGAGCTAACAATTTTTTTTTACAATAAATTATAATTTTATTTAGGAAAAAGAGATTGGTTAGTTATCTCTTCTCTCTTTTTAATCAATTATGCTTTCTATCTTCTTTCTTTCTCTCTACTAACTTCTCATCTATCAATTGTACTCCTTGATTTTTTGCTTTTTTCTTGAACATTGTTTCACTAGTTCAATTTGACACAATGGTCGAAGGAAATTATTATCTATTGAAAAAGAGATGTTAAATAAAATTAATTACAACAATTTAATAAATAATCTTGCATTAAAAAAAGTTCAAAAAATAAATTTTAAATAAAATTATGATGATTTTGACATAAATCTTTTTAATTATAAATGAAAAAGCTTCATTCTTAAATTTGTTTTAAGTCTTCCAAACTTTAATAGATCGCCTTAATAGACCGCCTTTGCATGTCTTTGATTTTGTTTATTCTCGTTCAAAACTCATGATCATTAATATAAGGAGATATTCTCATATTAGTCCACACAATAGTTATAATATTATGTTTTTAATGTTGTTTTTTCAGATTTACTTGAATTTTTCCTATCAAATCTAAAATTGAAATACTACCTATTTTTCAAATCTTTAATTGTGGTTGAGTTGCAACTTAATACTAAACTAAAAAAATTCAGTGTGAATGGGATAGAGAATATCGTTCATTCACTAATTCTTTAACTACTCACTGTATTTCTCATAGACTTATATGTTCTCACACTCATCATTAAAATGGTGGGATTGAATGAAAACACAGACATATAGTTGATTTAGGTCTTACATTGTTGCATCATGCTTCCCTTCCTTTATAATTTTGGGATTTTGTTGTTACAACTACAATCTATCTCATTAATTGGGTGCTTACAACTTCTCTTGAATTTGTTATTCCTTATGCTACTATTTTCATAAGGATCCCGACTTTTCTTCATTAAAACTTTTGGTTATACTTCTTTCCCTTTATTGATACCTTATAATTTACATTGATTATCATTCTGAGAAATGTATGTTAGTGTACTCTTTCTCACACACAAGGGTTATAAGTACCTTTCCTCTATTAGCAAAATATACATGTCAAAAAGATGAACAAGTTGTTGCCAAACAACTTCGCATTTTTCACATTCTCATAGGCAAATTTGATGTGAAAAACTTTTCTTCCAACCTCGCTATGCTGGTGCTTCCAGAGCAGAAAATAAACCAAGAAATCATAAATTTAATAAACCATTCCTATTGCCAACAATGTGAAGTGTAGATTCACACATCATCCATAAGCCCAAGGAGAATATAGGTGCTAGCATTCATATCACTGGCATTGCTGAATGTTGTGGCCTCAGTGGTTAGTGCAGGGTCCTCTCACCATGAGTGAATTAAGCATGCATCATTAGTCATCTGATGTACATCAATACATGCACTCAATCAAGCCTTAGCAGCAGAGGGATTCCGACCAAACTGTATAATCATTGCCTTTCCTTTTAATACATATCCATTCACCCGATTCTGAAAAAACAGTAATATGAGATATAAACCATTACTAACACAAACAAGATAACTTGATGAAAAACTTTGTATTGGGACAGTTATTGAAATTCAACAATATTATTAGCATGTCAAACTCTACATACTACAGTAAAATGGACAAAAAAACTGCAAGAAACAAGAAAAACGAAACTGCAATACAGAAGGAAATAAAAATATGAAAACAAAATCGTCTTGATTAAAAAAATTAAAAAGAACACAACCAATCTCCTGTGAAAAACATTGTGAAAAACATACCAGAGCAAGATGAGCCAATTCAACAGAGGGGAATGTCAGGAATGCTTGACCCCTCATTCGTCCTTCCTGAAATTGAAAACTAGCTATCAATTTCAGTCTCAGATATGCTACTACAAGACTTTCATGGATATATAATGCAGGTTAGTTGAGTCAGCCTTCAATCATGTAATCTTGAACCGGCATGTTAATCAACTGGATCATATAAGCAACAGCAACTATTTCTTTTGGATCTCTTTTTGCATAGCCTCAACCGAAAAAAGTTGGTTACGGAATGTTAATATGCTACCTGCATTAGTTTGACTTGAAGACCAGACTTAGCAGCCTCAACACTTCCAAATAAGGACCCTGTAGCAATAAAGGTAAAATAAAGTAAACACCGGAGGTAACATCCACACAATATTACGAAAATTTCAAAATATTTCATTTTGTTATTTTTATTATATTGTGTTTCTTTTGTGGATTTTAAAACATTCAAATTGCATGTGATAAGTATAAAACAAGATCTGAATGCACTAAAAGTCTTGATAGCTTACCAAATATATAATAGAAATCATCAGCAACCACATCTTTTGCCAAATTCTTAACATACAACACAGGAGCAGGATTTCCAGCTGTATAATTCTGCACAGCACAATATCAGTTAAAAAAAAGTCCCATAAAGATGCACGTGTGCACCATAGAAGGTCTAATAGATTATATCTTGATCAACCTTTCAGAAGTCATAATATTGTAGTAGAAATAAGGAGAGAACCAGAGAAACATGCCGCAAGGGTCAGGATTAAATCAAGAAGAATATTCACATTCAGGGCGTGCAGATGGACAGGTTGCAGAAAGAGAATGAACCAGAGGAGAATTCAACAGGGAGGACAGTATAGAAGGTAGTGGTGGTTGAGAAAGGAGAACAAAAAAGTGAGGTTAGTTTTGGGGTGGAGGGAAGCAGGGTCCTCAAAGTTCCTACACTGTTGCTTTTTCTTTCTTTTTTTTTCACGAGTTACATGATCTCCGGAATGATCAGTTCTGGAGCTTATATGCATAAATATTACAGATCAGTTTCAGATGCCTAAAAATTGCATACTATTAAATCATACATAATTCTAATTTCCAGAATACTTGCTCTTATAAGGAAAGAGGAACTGTTGGACAACACGGGCATTTGGAGGATAGTAGGGTCAACTTCCCTTGGTCTAATCACTTCATCATCCAAAACTTAGTGTCAGCAGCCACTCAGGATGAAAAAATTATGATATACCATATGCTGTGATGAGACTTAAGATTATGTAAAAGGATAACTGGCAACGAATAAGTGCTCCTCACTTAGGATGAAACCAATATAGTTTATTGCACACAAAAACTTGCTAAAGGAGCTTCTAAAAGTTCAAGACTGGGAAACACGAGCTACTCCTAAATTTATTCGTGAAAACTGCAAGCTCACAAAATTGGTGTCCTTAACAGAGATAGGATAGTTTTCAAAGGTAAACAATATCTAAATCTTCGTTCACCTGCTCAACCAAGCAAGTGCAAAGTGATTTTAAATTCATTCACATGACCTTCGGTTTCAACATATTTTAGAACATGATTAGTTGAGAGAAAACTTTCTGTTTGTATTTCCTGTTTTCACATACAATTACAAAATTGTCACCTTTTTTCTAATTTTTTTTTTATGATTTTCTAATATTTGTGCAGGAAGTGGTGAGAACAGAGAAACAAAATGAAAGCAAGATGTTTTCTTCTTCTTTTTTTTTTATTTAGAGAAAAAAAAAACATAGCCCTAACACCTGCAAAATAATTTTACACTGTCATCCTAATCACA
>Ga0209389_1006230_pt1 | contig 10328 bp, 2 predicted proteins | sample CowpearedBW_FD_187526 | JGI IMG/M metagenome (GOLD analysis project Ga0209389, IMG submission 187526) | Root nodule microbial communities of legume samples collected from California, USA - Cow pea red BW (SPAdes) (version 2) | ecosystem: Host-associated > Plants > Roots > Nodule | place: USA...
TGAGTAGAATTTCTTAAGAAAATCAATTTATTCTTCCTCTTGGATTTTGTTTAAACATGAACATTTCGCTCTGCAATTCTAACAGGTCTGAGTCCAAATCTTGAACCACTATGGGCCAAAGTTAAATAGAGTTAGTGTGAGTCAATGTTCATCTAAGTAGGGACAATCCCATGTTCAGTTAAGTTGGGTTGTCTCAAATGGTTTTAGTCCGATCAAGACCAGATCAAGTCATGCCTTAGTCAAATTGAGTCGTCTTGGCCTAGGTTTAGATGAGTCTACCCTGGTCTAGGTCAGGTCAAGTCGACCAAGGTCCATGGCTAGCCAAATTGGTCTAGGCTTAGTCGAGTTGGGTTGGTCAAGGCGGTCAAGTTAAGTTGACCTGAGCATAGGTCGAGCCGAGTTGATTTGAGTCCAAATCAACTCAATTTGGGTCCAAATCAAGTTGAGTCAGGATAGTACCACATTTAGTCGTGTTGAGTTAGGTCTATGCCTAGTCAAGGTTTGGTTAAGCCAAGTTTAGATCGAGACACCGAATCAAGGACATGTCAAACTAAGTTGAGTTGATCCTGTGTTATATCGAGCTGAATCTACTCATATTTAAGTCGAGCCGAATAAACTTAAATTTAATCGTTCCAAACCAAAAGAAAAAAACAAAATAAGAATTTGAGAGTAAGAAAACTTTTAAATTCTTACTTTTTAAGTGAAATTTGCAATTCTTTAATTTTTAGTAATCCAATTACTTTAATGAAATTTAATTTTTTTTTAATTTCTTATCCAAACAACATATATTATCATAAAGCATTTTTAATTCTTTGAAAAAATAATTACCATATTAAATATATTATTTAAACACAAGGTACTAATAATAAAAGAGATAATTGAAGATCTCTCAATCTTTAATAACATGTCAATCCCTAACATGGATTTAGTTAAGAGAACTAGAGTCATGAACTTGTAAGTTTAATGTTGCTGGAACAGTGTTTTATGAGAGATGAGAGTAGTCGAATGTAGTATAGCTAGGTGACAAATTACACCATTGAAAAGTCTACTACATAGAGCAGCATGTGAAGACTTTTTGTAAGGCATGTTGGTGAAAAGTTTTGGTGTTTAAGGTTCTGAAAAATCATTGTTTCTTCTTATTCAATAATAATGGTGTTAAAGTACTTTTGTATGAAAAATAATTATGTTTTTTTATGAATAATTTTGAATAAAAAGCAGTCTTAAATGAAAATAACTTTATCACAAGTTTTCAATTAATCTAAGTGATACCAAAATAGAAGAGGTGATGATTAATTGAATTAATTTTAATGGAATAGTCCAATTAACTCGTTAATGGTGTTGGATGGGATTCTTGAATTTTAGACATAAAAAATCATTTAATTTATTGTGATGAATGAAAATGTATGACCCAAAACATTAAGAACTATTTGATCAAGTACTATTTATTATTCGTAAAATTTGTAAATTTAGATCTTGAGAAAAGAACCAATTTAACGATGCTCAATGAGTCAAATTTCTACGATCCTTGAGAAATTGTGCCTAATTTGACCCACCTATAACCTTGACCCAAGAGGCTAAACTATCTCTTCAAAATTGAACTATTATTATTAGGTAAACTTGAGTCTATTATGTTCTAAATTTTAATAAATTTAATATCATATTCAATTTAAAATGTCGAAGATTATAAATATAATTTACAATATCATGTTTTTTCGGATAGATCAACGGAAAGATATAACATCAATGAAACATGAATTCAACTCTAACTCATATAAAAATGATTGACATCACTCTCAACCCAAAATCTTAAGATGATGAGTTTATGGATCTTCATCCTTATATAATCAGTGGCGGAGCATTGTTGGAGCAGGCGGGGGCCACGACTCCCTCAACTTTTTCAATTTTTTTAACCTTTTTAATTTTTTTAAAATTATATAAGTTTAAAATTTGTTAAAATATTTATGTTTTTAAATTATATACATATATATATAAATATATATATATTTAAATTAGATAATAGTATATTGAAAAGTTAATGAAAATAAAATTAGGTATTTTTTATTTCTTTTATAGCATATAGCATTTAATATTAATAAATAATAAAATAAAAAATCAAATATAATAAAGAAAAAAATTTATTAAGATAATTTTTATTTTCTATTTCCATTCTCTTTTTAGTTTTTCACATGTTGTATTTATCTCTTACACCTACCCAAATTCTTTTTGTTACGTTACAAAAAAAAAAATTTCTCATGTCTCACTTTGTAGTGAATTGATTGTCATAATTTTTGTTAGTAATTATGTTTTTCAATTATTGATTATATTATGATAAATTACTTTTTAGTCTTAAACTTATTTTTTAAATAGGTATATTGATGAATAAATTTATTTTTTAGAATTGATAAAATATGAGTGAAGATAAAAACATGACAATATGGTTGCTCATCGCATAACAATGAAATGAAATGCGACTTTTGAATCGATATGTGTATATTAGAAAAATGGGAAATGATTATTTTGCAGATAATATGATTATTTATATTGAAAAAAAAAATAGCTGAAAAATTTAGTTATGATTGAATTATTTGATAAGTTCAAGAATATGAAAAAATAATGGACAATTCGTTAGATAGTGTAGTTTGTTTTATAGTTATAATTATACTAAAGTATTATTCATTTCCATTGAATGAGTGACAGTAATGTTAAATATGTAAATTTTAAATATATTATTTTGGCTTTCCCAAAAATTTTGGTAAAGATCCGCAATTTTGGTCAAGATCAACCACTCTATATGATGCTTAACTTTATCATTTTTACTCAATGTACTCACACTTAATTTTCAACAATCTTTCCCTCAAATATTTCGTTTAACTTTCTCATTATTATTCAATGTGAGACATAAACTCACAATTTCCCGAATCCAACATCTTGACATGAAAACAAAAAACAAAACTTCCCACATAAAACCACCAGCAAAAAAAGAAGAATTAGAAACCAAACCAAGACTCACCAAGGTTTACACCAACAATATGCAGATAACTGAATTTGATGATGTGACAGTGTTGCTTAAAGCTTTAGCTTAACGATCAGAAATTTCCCAGTAATGCAGAAAAACAGATTAATTATGAGATTGTTACTTGGAATAGAGTGTTTGTGTATTAAGCACAGTAGTTTTTATGACTTGGCAACAAGCTTATTGTTATGTGAGTGAATCACGGAAAACATGTTAGCGTTAATTAATCCATGTGTTTCTCTTGACAAGGATTACAATAAGTTTATGGTTACAGTGAAGAATTCCTTTTCAGTAAATCCTAATCAACAGTGACGTTCAAATCTCACTCAGTAAGAAAGCAAACATGCATCATCGTCTTCATTTGACAGCTTGCAACTATTGTTCTCAATCAATTACTCATGTCATCACTCATGCTTATATATATTCTACCTATTACACTAAAAGCCATGTCACATTCATGTCATTGTTCCTTTCTACCATGTCAGTGTGCTTTGCCTTTCACTAACAAAACCAGAATGCCATGATTCGGAGACAACAATTGCAATCAGTAATTTCAAACAGAGGCAAACATTGAAGGAACTGTAACACATGAAAAGAACAAGTTCTTTTCTTTTCTTGTTTAAATTTCAGAATATACAATATTGAAAAAAGAAAACAAATCGAAATAGACATGGTTGTTAATTTTTATTAACAGGATAGTTGAATTCACAATTTCTCTTACTCTCCTTTTGACCTTTTTCACTCTTCTTTTAATAATTGTTAGTTGTTAATTTTTGTTAATAGAGAAGTTGAACTTGTAATCTCTTTCACTCTCATTTTGATAATTATTAGTTGTTAGCTTTTGTTAGTGGTAGAGTTAAAGTTATATGATAACCGCTAACGAATCACCCACTAATTTCTTATTCCACTTATCTTATTAATTAGACACCACTTTTACACTAAAATCTTAAGGCAATAGTGTTATGGGTCTTTATTCTTATATAGTGTTTAACTTTGTCTTTTCTATCCAATGTGGAACTTTGACTCACACTTGAACTATTTCCAACATTATCCCACTTACAAAATGAATATACTTCGGTGTGAGGGGATTTGTTGGAAGCTGTTATTAGTATTGTATGGAAAGATTTCACTTAAAGGTATGAAGTTAAAATTTTGAATACATGTGAAGAATTTGAGAACATCTTTACAAGTTATATGATAACACCGTCGTAATTGAATGGATCTATCACATTGGTGTTGAAAATTATTGAGAATGAGTAAAGAATGTGAGAGTTGGTGGTTAGAAAACACTGAAATGTGTGGTTGATTATTTGGATTTGCCTTATTGGTGTTACCGACATGAGGGATTATTATATGGGTCATATATTTTGATGGAAACGAGAAATGTTTAGGTCTATACGAAAAATGGGTCACAAAAGTCAAAGACACTGCGTAGCAATGTTAGAACCACACAAAAGGTTACAAACTCAAGTGAGGATGTCAATGTCAATCAATTAGCATGGGCACGGGCACGGTCTGTGATAATTTTACTCCAAATCCCCATGCCATACACTGTTATGCATGTTTCATGGGAAAAATAAAAACCAAAACCAAAATCGTAAATCGTAAATATCAATATTTTATTTTTGTATCGTTAAAATAATGGTCGGATCAGTTGGTTCTATATGCAATGGATCAAATAATAAAAATGTCTAGATCATTCTAATTTAAATTTCTTTTAAATTATATATCTTTTTATAACTCTATCACATTCAATTTAGGTTAATTTTTTAAATTTATTTATATCTTTATAATACGAAAATAAGTAAAATATTTATTTTTTATCTTTTGTAAGCTAAGCTAGATGATTAGAGTTATGGTTTTAAATAACTTTTCTTTCCCTTACACATATTCTTCTCATGAAGAGGGGGAAATCATGTAAGCTTCAAAAAAAACTCTTCTCTTCGATTTTTTTGTCTATAGTGAATGAAAAATAAATTTTCACTGGTTTCAAACAATGAGCATGAAGGAAGTAACTGGGATAACAGGTAGGGGTCGTTCTGCAGCAGGGTACACACAATCCACGTAATTTCCCTAAAAACAAAAGCATCGATTTAGTGCATGGTTAGAAAGAATGAAAATTTGGAAAGTGGTTTTTGAGTTAAGATACAACGCCCAATGCTTAAAGCAGGTTTGTTTTTGTTTGGTTTTACTTTTCCCTGTCTACCAAGTAATTAATGAGAGCATCATAAAAATTTGTGTTTGTTGAGTTGAGACTTAAAGCATTAAAGGGTGAAATTACGGAAACGAAAAAGAAAATATAATGAGATGACCCTACTACGCGTTTCATGTGTCGATTTTTAGTCGACACGATTGTAACAGTTGCGATTCTGATTACAGATGATAAAGGAATCTTTAAGGAACTTAGGATATTACAGGTAGAAAAATTGTCTCACCCATATCTCTGCGTTTTCCTTTTATATCTTCATTCCTTGCACTTAATTATTAATGAGTGGAATATTTGTCAGAAATTAAACGACCATTTATTGTAGAAAATATATGAAGTGGAGATGCATTTTGTTTTGTTTAGTGATTGGTGAGGGAGAAAAGAAAAAGGTTAAAACATGCAGGTAGTATATATTTTGAGAATATATATAGAAAAGATTTATTGATTGGGCAACAGAAGGGATAAAATCTGAATCATATATATAGAAAATGTGTGTTTTTGTTTTAGATAAATTGAAAGGTGATGAGGATATAATATTGTATGGTAGATGGAAGGGATGAGTTGAATAATATTGTGTGGAAAGTTTGATGAAATGATTTATGCGTTGGAAACATAGCAGAACCCATGAATGAGAATTTTTCTTGGGTTGAACCCCACACATTAAAGACTTCAAAAGGAGTAAAGGGTTCTTTTTCCATTTGCGTCGTAGCTATAAGCACATAGGCATATAGGATATATCCGAGTTTCTTTCCACAAGAAAAAAAAGATGGAACATTTTGAATGCATGTTTTGTGACAAAGAGGAGCAATGGATGATAAGGTTCCCCACATATGTAGTTAGAGTAGAGACTGAAAGATAATATGCGAGATTTTGACAAGAACCCATTAACATAAATTTTGGCTTTGTTCCCTGTCTCAATCTTACATTTTTCTTGCTTCACTTCACTTTCTATAAATTCACACATTTATTCTCTTTAGGAAAAGTTATACACAACATGGCCCTACCAGGTTTCTTTACCTATTCAATCAAACTGGAAAATTGGTGGATTTGTCATGCAAGTCAAGTTACACACCCTCTTGATTCGACTAATTATTTCTTTCTTTTCATCCACACATAATAATATTATTATACTCCTCCTTCCTTCAGTTTCCAACTTGGGGAGGCCAGATACCTACAAGTCCCACAACACAAATTTAAAGATCTTATAACTAGTAGAATTTTTTTCACTAATATATTGAAAATATTGATTATTTCTTATCGATGAGTTGTTTATATAAAAGTCCTGATATTACTTTCGACTTCAAACTTTACTTTAAAGTTAAAAATTGAATTTTAGGTCTAATTAAACTTTATAAAATTAGTTTATAAGGTTATATTTGAACTCATTTATATATTGTAAATTTATCTTATTTATAGTTGATGATGTAAAATCTCTAACACACACCTTCATGATGAGGTATATTCATCTTAAACGTGAGACTAAACATTAATAAGTGGTCAAATAGTGGTTCAATAGTGGGTAGAATAATAAATCCAACAAACAACAAGTTTCGCTGAGATAGACTCTAACCCATGACTCGTATTTCATGTTAAGAAGTGAATTTTAAGACTAACTCAACCTTACAAAATATACTTATAAAATGAGGTTTACAACTACTTATATATTATAAATTGATCTTATATATAGTCAATGTGAGATCTCCACTTAATATTTATGGATCTTGTTTTTTCTTATATATCACTCTGTTGGAAAAAACACATCACCACTTAAGAATATTGTTGTCTTTACCCCCAAGAATCACCCTACTAACAAAGAAATAAGATAAAAACAAGAAGAATAATATTATGTGAAAATTTGTACGACACATGGACTACCCTACCCTCCCATGCTCTTTGGGTCCAAGTCCACCCACGTTCTCCAAAGCAAGAATTAAACCTAAACCTCACAACACTCTACTACAAGAATATAAGAAAAGTCAAATACAAACTTAAAGTATGTTTGACTAGAACAAGAAACATCATGAACTTAAAGTCCATTATATAGTCACTAATACTCACCTCCTTGGTAATTCTAGACGATGTGAGACTTTTCATGTTATTTCCATCGACCCAACAAACTCAGCCTTCATTCTCATATTTGAATTTCTTACTAAAACTTCTATGTCTGACACTAAAAATATCACGTAATAATGAATATCTGACACCTTAATATGTATTATAATTTTGTTTGGTTGTTTTCTTAAGAGAAACAAAAAATGTAGGAAAAGGTAGAACAAAGCAATTAGCAAGGCGTGTGGGGAGAAGTCGAAAGAAGGGTGCAAGGAAGGAAAAGGAATAAAAAGGGTAGAGTACATCATATCATAGGGTTGAGTGAAACCTTTTTCGTGTATGGTGTATTGTGTAAAAGGAATCTGAAGAAATAATCAAACTAAAAGTGTGATTGAGATGGATCATGCTAATACAGGTCCAGAATAAAATGATGAAAATCATTCCTCTTTTTATACCTTCTATTTCTGAGAAACAAACTCTTTAACAACACCTTCTTGTTGGTTCGATAACTTTAGTGATGCAGACCTCAATGTGGAGGTCATAATTTCCCATGCCAAGGAGAAGATAAAAAACTATATTTAAAAGAAAAAATTATGAGTAAATTTTCTGTTTTATTAAAAGAAAATTAGCTTTTCAGATTGAATAATTAATGTTTTCTGCACAGCCAAAACTAACCTATATACACATATCATGAGAGACTCAAGAAAACATTAGTGTAATAATTGAAAATTATTAGCAGAGAATTATTCATATTGTTGAGTGAGGGGTTTTGCAAATCATGTTTTAAAAGAAAATTAAATGGTGATTAGAGAAATGTGAAAGGAAAATAAAAAAGGAGATGTTGTTTATGTTTTGTTGAATAAAAAACTTTAAAGTAATGTTGAATTGGTAGTTTAAAGGGACGTGCATAAAATTTAGTGCAAAATAATGCATGATTGGTAATCAGAAGCAGAAATAATTGAGTATTTCAATGACTGGAAGTGGTGTTAATCATATCACTTCATATTTCTTCATTAACTTGTGTTCGAACTTTCTTCCTTTGTGACTGTGACACACTAAATCAAGTTTCCATTTTAATATTTGAAATAAGAACTGCATTATAGTATGATCCTTTATCTTTTCTAAGAATTCTATAAAAGTTGTGTAGTTGTATGAATGAATCTATTGCAACTTGCAATGTCAGAAACTTATTCACTCATTCCAAAGATGGCCCCAGATCATGGACCCCTAAAAATATTTACACACAAGAGTTTAACGACAGATTTTTCTTTAAGAAGTTGCCGTTGTTTTCCTCTTAATTATTTTCTTGTGCAGAGAGAATTAAATGATAATCTTTAGATCAAAATAAATTTTCCAAATGAAACTTCTTATATGCATTCATCGTTCGTAAAAAGATGTGAGTTCTGCATATTTTTAAAATAAAGTTACATATTAGTTCAATTTGTTTTTATATACCTTGGCGTATAACAATACAGTTTTCTTAGCGTAGAACACTTTTTTCATCTTTATATATAAATTGAATTAAGAATGTTTTTAGTTTTAAATTTAAACATAAAATAGAAATTCGTTTTTGTCGTTTTTGTCATAAACTTGGTACATTTTTATATTCAAAATCTTAAAAATAAATAGATATAGTCATTTTAATTTAATGATTTTAACTTACTTTTAAGTGTTAAATGGTGTTTCGATTTATAATTTAAATTTTTTATAACATTTGAGATATTTCAACTCTCATGTTAATTTAGAACATCGCTTAGTAAAAAAAACTTTAAAAAGATTATATTTATTTAATTTAAAAGTTTAAAAATGCATAAAAATTTGGGACAATAATAAATTATAATTTTGTATTTAAGTTAAAGAACTAAAAATATATTTAATTTAATAAATTATTGTATCCAGTAATAAGATAAAATAAGGTATATCTGAAATGAAAATGTTGTTTTTGACCTTGCACTGAATCTCAAAATGTTTGACATGTTCCTTGAGTGATAGAACTGGTCCATGATATTTTAAAAAATGTAGATGGTTACTGGCATCCATTACATTGGCGTGTGTGTGGTATCAGAATATTCAAAAGTAAAGTATGAGGTGAACATAATTTATCGAATACTGAAACAATATATTATACCAGATTCCATAACAATATCTTCAAGCATATATTTATGCGTTTAGAAGAAATGAAAGAGAACCATTGTCATCTTTTAGCTGCATTTTTAATAAATTTGATTTTTTTAAAGATTTTTGGTGTTGTACCTTTATCACATTTTTTAAATATATTAATTTTGATATTTTAAAGTAAATTAATATATTAAAGACATAATAACAAATCACATCAAATACATTTTTATCATATTATTATGCATGTGTGGAGATTTAAAATCCATCAATAAAAATTCGTTTGCAGGCGGATTTTGAATGTTAGATGTTTAGGATTCTTAGTAAGCAAGAAGTTTATGAGATTTTTGCTTCACCTTTTCTTTTCAATTATAGTTCTTTAGAGTACAATATTGAAGTGAAGCTATCTTGATTTTAATACATATAGATGAGTTTAGATTAATATATATTATGGTTTTTTTAGTTCATACATAGCATTAACTTTATGAAAATAACTTTTATAATTAAAAATGGTAAAAATGGAAAATATATATTGAATTGATGTGAACAAATTTTAAAGTAGTTATCATAATAAAGTGGAGATCTTTCAAAGATGTTTTTTCCTTTATCTTTGACGACCAAAAGATGCTTTCTGCCTGCCTTCACAATTCAACCTCATAAAAAAATTGGTAAATGCAAAATTATAAACAATGAAAATCGAATCCATCCAAAAAAGATAAGAAGTATAAAGCGTGAACAAACAATGTTAAGTTTTCTGAGTCATTCTATTTTGGGCCAACACGAGTTCATGTCAAGTCTACGAAGAAGCCCGCTTTGTTGAAACGTAAACTACTTCAGTTTCATCTTCCACCTCCATAAATCTCTTCGTATACCTTAATCTACTTAATCTGTAATGGACCCAAAACCGCTTCAAATCCAACCCCAAATTGCTTCAAAAAAAAAAAA
>Ga0209389_1006231_pt1 | contig 10328 bp, 7 predicted proteins | sample CowpearedBW_FD_187526 | JGI IMG/M metagenome (GOLD analysis project Ga0209389, IMG submission 187526) | Root nodule microbial communities of legume samples collected from California, USA - Cow pea red BW (SPAdes) (version 2) | ecosystem: Host-associated > Plants > Roots > Nodule | place: USA...
GCAACCATTTCCGGGGCCAAATCTATGAAGGGTACTCCATATTGGATGGCTCCAGAAGTTATTCTTCAGACTGGGCATAGCTTGTAAGGACATTAACTCTGTAGACATATTTTAACTTGTTATTCTGTTATTAGGATGCTTTTAACGTGATTGAGAAACTGGAAGTTTCTTCTGGTCAGATATCACTTGCTGTCGTAGTTGTGACTGACTGTTTATGATTCCAGGTGTACCATTCTGTGTATATGGAGTTGTATTACAACTTCCTGCCTTAAATATACAATAATGGTTTCTGTTAGAAATATGAATCTTTGCTTGAGATATTGAAGAAGTTAGTGGCAGGAATTTTCAGCAAGATACATAGGCTAAATATGCTTTTAAAGTTTCTAGTCCTAAGCAATTTGAAGCAGAGTCATAACTGGTTGTCTCAGTTGTCGTGTCTTGTAGAAATAGTTGTATGTTTTAGATGAATGGCACTTACAAATTCAAGGTCACAGATCTACCTTTGAAATTCTACTAGGAGATTCTTATATACTGTTCTTGGTGTATTTTTTGAATTTTATTTTGTTAGTTGTTTTGTGCAAGTGTATAATATATCTTTTCGAAATGGTGTTTCATTTGATGCTAAATAAAAATGTTTTCATTTCAGCTCTGCTGACATATGGAGTGTGGGTTGTACTGTGATTGAGATGGCCACTGGAAAGCCTCCCTGGAGTCAGCAATACCAACAAGAGGTATCTCATTATTAATCCTGGAATTATGCTTAAGGTGCTCTGTGAATCTAATAAAAGAAAAAACTTTCAGGTTGCTGCTCTCTTCCATATAGGGACAACTAAGTCTCATCCACCAATCCCTGATCATCTATCGGCTGCAGCAAAAGATTTTCTGCTAAAATGTTTGCAGAAGTAGGTTTCATATGCTTTTCTTGCATTACAGATTCCTAGTTTTAGTGTGTTTCTTTGTGATTAATACTTGTCTTAAAGTATATGATAGAAGATTGATCAACTAAGCATTATTGAGTTTTTATTTGTTTGGTGGGTGGAGCGGGGTGCGAAGGGGGTTTGGGGAGAAAGATCCATCAGCACATTTCTATATTAAAAGTGACTTAACATTCAATATGTGCATTGTGGTTAAAAGAGAGAATATATGCCTTGTATGCTTTCTTTTCAAAGTTAGTTTATCAGATTACAAAAATCATTTAAATTTATAATCCTTTTGTAGGGAACCGGTTTTGAGGTCATCAGCATCAGAACTGCTGCAGGTGATTCTTTAAGCATTTCTCTTTTAGACTGCGCATCTGAAGTGTATAATATTTTTTGTGTAGCCATTTTAGGAATGCTGGCCATTGATTGGTAGAAGACTGTACTTTTTTATTCTTATTGTTGCTGTTAATAGTGTTTTGCATGAAATATTTCAGCTCTCCCTAACAATTTTTTCAAGTTTGTAACTGACTGCAGCATCCCTTTGTAACTGGTGAACATATGAATTCTCTTAGTCTGTCATCTAATGTCACGGTATGTAAAATTGATGTGATATTTGGATTGCTGTTGCATCTTTTACAAACCAATTTTAAGAAAAATCGCTTTCACTTCTGACAGGAAAATTTTATAGCTTCACCATCATGTGCCCCAAATGATGAATCCATGTAAGTGTTGAATATTTCCTTCAAGGACTTGTAAGATTTGGTAGTTATTTACGTGGAAGATATAATGGAGCTATATTTTCAATATTATATTTTTCTTGATGCTAGTGAACGGCAATATGGTTTTATTTAGCAATTTTTTTGTAATTTATGTAGCCTTTGCTCTTCAACAGTAAATCCTCTGGACTCTGGAAATAAACAATTGTGGGGAATGAGCAATGATGATGACGATATGTGTGTGATTGACGACAAAGAAGAGTTCTCGCATAATGATGTTAAATACAAATCACTGATGTCAACTGATATTGAGGTGATTGTAGGTCCTTATTGTTTTATTTAAATATGAAATTTATGACTTCTCAGGCACATTTTATTTCATGTAGAGTTTCAACCCAATGTCTGATCCCTCTGATGATTGGGGGTGTAAATTTGATGCAAATTCAGAACTGGAAAATCGAGAGGTCAATTTTGTCACAGATGAAAGTTACATGCCACCTGATCAGTCAGGGGATGATAAGGGGCAGCCAGATTTTTCCTTTCCAGGTGTTCCATCTCTTTCAGAGGAAGATGATGAACTCACAGAGTCAAAAATCAAAGCCTTTTTGGATGAGAAGGTATTGCTTTATGTTGAAATCAAGTTTGTCATTCCGCTGTAAATTCATCAATTTTTTTGTCTACTAACTGTTGTGCCATAATGTTGACCATACATTTATGACAGGCTCTTGAACTGAAAAAACTACAGACACCTTTATATGAAGAGTTTTACAACAGTTTAAATACATCCTCTTCTCCCAATGTTGACAGTACAAGTGATGATACTGCTTCTCGAAAATTTTTGAAATTACCTCCAAAAAGCAGATCACCTAATCGAGTACCAATCAGTACACCATCTAAAGCCATCGATAATACTGGAAGTCCTGGAAGTAATGGCCAGTCCTCATCAACTGTTGGCCATGTAAATAACCATACTTCTCACGATATTCCAGCATCTCCCCTTAACGAATGGAAAGGAGTGATAGTTGACTCTCAGCAGCAGCCTAGTAGCCCAAGGTTTGTTTGTTTTTGCCTTGCTTTGCTTTTCTAAGCTTGAATCAGAAATATAAAGTAATTTAAGCACTGTATGTTGTACTTGCAGTCTAAGCTTTTCGGAGAGACAGAGAAAATGGAAAGAAGAGCTTGACCAGGAGCTCGAGAGAAAGCGAGGTTCGAAATCATTTTACTAAAATAACTAACAAGTTTCTATAATTCCTGATTTTGCAACCGTCATTAAGTTTGGCTGTATTAGTTAATTTGATCCTTAAGATTAGTACATATTTAGTCAATTTAATTTTATACCTAATATCTAGTACTAAGTCAATTGATTTAGTTAAACTGAAGTATCAAATTGGCGATAATTGTCAAATATAGGTACTAAATTGACTACTGTGATAATTTAAGGAACCAAATTGACCAATTTGATGCTTTAATTTCAATAATCAAATTAATTGATAAGTATCCAGTAGACGGAATTGCCGAATTTTGGTACTAGATTGACTAATTTGGAACCAAATTGACTAGTTTGATAATAAAGGAACCAAATTGACCAATTTCAACAGTCAAATTAATTGATAGTTATTTATTACAGTCAATAAAGTCTCCTTTTTTGTAATATCAGGGATCAAATTGAGCAATGATGCTATGAAATTTGATAATGAAGGAACCAAATTGACTGTCAATTTCAAGAATCAAATTAATTGATAGTTATTACAATTAAAAAAAAATCGTTTTCCTTGTAATACCCGATACCAAATTGACCATGATGCTAATGTTAAGGATTAAGTTTATAATTTACAACTCTTACTCAATTTGACTCTTTATGTAAGCAAGAGACATGAGCAGAGAATTCAAAGTTGTCATTGTCTTTCACATTCTTTCTCATGAGCAGAGAATGCTAGCGACTCTCTCACATTCTTTCTAAAACTCCCTTCTTACTTTATTCTTAAGATAATTGAAACATAATATGTTAGCTGAATTTGGTATGATTCATTAATTTACAAGTTGATTTGGACAAATATTGCAGAAATGATGCGTCAGGCTGGCATGGGCGGAAAGACATCTTCTCCAAAGGATCGAGCTATACATCGGCAGAGGGAACGAACAAGATTTGCTTCTCCTAGCAAATAAGAAACTCGTTAGAGCGTTCATACTGCGTTAACTACTGAGATTGCAAACACGTGTTATTGCAGTTTTCCTGGGGTCGTTAATGTTATATATCCAATAGGTCCTTTTTGCCTTATAAAAAAGTTCACATGCTAATCTTTGTCGTATTGTTGTGCCATGTAAAGCTTTTTATGCATGCTTTACTTGAAATTTTTTACTTTTCTTTGGGGTTTTAGAGATGCATGGCCGTCAACTTTATGCCCTTTTTGTATTATGAAAATAGAAATAATCAGAACTATGTGGCACAAGATTGCCTATGAATCTGTTGCCACTTGTCTATCTTTTCCCCCGCTAATTGGTTTTCAATGATAATTTGTGATCTGATTTTGCTCCTACAGTACGAAATTAACTATTGATGATAGGAAACTTGTCATGGATAGAAGTAGAACTATTATTCAGAATAGTCAACTTCTATAGAATAGAACATAATTATTTTGTTAGAGAAGCGAACTAGTTAGTTGGTTATTGGACTTGAACAGTCAATCTGGCCTTACACCTTTTGCGTGTAATTTTTTTTCTCATTGTTTTCTGGTATAGGTGAGGCACATAGAGGTTAAAGTTTTCTTTAATTCCATAATTTTCTTCTGATACTTCTCATGTATTTCGGAATGGACTTTTTAGAATATAAAAAATGTATTCTGGAAAGGTTAATCAGGAACGCATGAGAGGTGACGCGGTATAAGAAATTGGATCCCATCTGTTAAAGAGAAAAGGTAATAAATTACTTATCATTTTAATATTTCCGGCGTACATGTGTCACAAAGAAGAACGGAGAAGAGTAATACATTTCACAAAATCACATATTACATAACCAACAAATATCGGTCTACTTAACTTCATATTCTGACTGATACAATATGTGCTGCTTGTTTAATTAAATGCACCTTGCTGAAAGTTTAAGTGTTGGCCAACAATAGTAGATTTAGATTAGACAAAGGTTAACTCGGCAATACAAGTTGACATAAAACTCGAAAAAATTAGATAGAGTTTTGTCATTAATGTATCTAGTCATACAATAATTTATATTTATATAATAATACTTTCTACACCTTAATATCATTATCTTCCCAAAAATTAACATTCATTGTGACATCCCATTTAAAACAGGGTAGAATCTACTAAAATAAATCATCACATATAGTTATAATAATGAGAAGCAATTAGAATGAACATAGAATATAAGAAAGGTAACTATTACAGTCATCCAAGAGTATATACTGTGAAAGCAAACTTGGGTATACCACCATGCCATAACAAAAGCAAAGGAAAGCTAACAGTTTTACAGAAGACGATGCTCCTTTAGAGTATGAAATTACAAAAAGGCACTAGGGACACATAACTGCTCCTGAGAGTCACACATACTGATCCCCTAAGCTGCACCACTCCTACCACCAGGCCTACTCCCAGGATTTCCCCCATCTGCTCCCACCAAGGGTGATCATTCGCAAAAAAGAAAACATAACAGGAACATAAACAGAAATGCAAGGGTAAGCTAGTGTAATATAATTTTTATCATGGTATAACAGATAAGTACTTAAACAGTCCAAGCATGCAACACAGTAGGCACATAGAATCATGTTATAGCAAACAAGCAGGACCCTATGACTCAATTATCTGAATACATATGCTAAGATCGGATTTACTGGACGCTTGCGCTTGTGGTGGCCTCTACTGCTCTGCAGAGCCATTGCCAATGGGTTTCACCCTACCACACACAAGGTTAGCCTTTAAACGTCTAAGGCCATTATCCTGCCAGAGACTAGGGCCTCCCGCCATTCTCATCACTTGGGTTAGTTTGCTCTACCTGAGACTCACTGACCCATTAGAGTTTCGGGATGCGGTCCTTACTTGAATCCATATCTTAACATATACACTACACACCACCATGGGGTCTCTCCACGAGATTCATGGAATTACGCCTATCACACACCAAATTCATGTCTCTTATAACACAACCACCACCTTTATTTCATACATCCAATTCTCATGTAAGTTCTCAACCAACCAACCAAAATCCATGTGTTACTCATGCCAACATACCAACTTTTAGTTCATAAGATTCAAGCAACCATATATATTCACATGCTTTAGGTTTTGAAAAAAAAGGGTAAGTAAATAAATCACACAATTCACCCATCAAACAAAGAGAACAACAGAATTGAAGCCACCCGCTGTAGCAGCCTCGCTCAAGCTAGGAGTCGTCGCCCAGACGAGAGAAGTTGTCTTGCTCAGGCGACGGGCTCTCACTTAGGCGAGCCTACAACAGTGGGTCTTGGAAAGTTTCACGATCCCTCGCTTAGGCGAGGCTGTCTCTCCTGAGCGAGCTGGCCTGTCGCTCAAAACGCAGCCCCTCGCCTGGGCGAGTGCTCGAGGTAGAACCCTAAGCGAGCTGCTGGTATTCTCGCCTAGGCGAGACGAGCTCGCCTGGGCGAGAATATTAGTTCTCCCCCACTGTTCCACCCATGCAAGGCAGAAATGACATAGAGCAACATCCAGAATATAAGGCAGCCATTTACACATGATTAAAATACCATTCAAGCAACCAAAACCCATAATAACTCGCAAGCATACAAAAATAAATTTAGAACTTGAAAACCTAGCTTTCCTTACCTGTATTGAGAGCAACTAACGCAAACAGGTCCGAAACTAAGAAGCACCACAACTCCCAGAGCTGGAGTAGAGCTGAAACAGAAACCCCAAGACCCATAACGAGTAAGAGAAAGAACCTTAGATGCAACAAAGCACCCTACTAGAAAAAGGAGAAGGAAAAAGGCCACTACAGATCCGAGGAGTAACTTACCAGAGGAGAACAACTGAGCTAGCTCGAAGATGAAGTTTCTCTATGCCTTAGCAGAGCTTCTGCTTTCGTAAAGAGAGATAAGAGGAAAACTTATTTTTCTGAAACAAAGGTAAAGTGAGATTGTGAGGGGCTGACAGGGTATTGGGGTCCTTCAGAGGGGCTGACCTTGGGCCTACGAAAGGCCAGGCCCAGCCCTTTTTGGGACAGAAAAAGGGACTCACATTCATTACATTCTTCTTTCTTTCTCTCTTAATTGTAAAATTTCTACTAAATAGAAAAATACCAAACTAATTCATTACCAACATAATATGAAAGAAATATTATTTTATCCATTATAAAGTATATAACAAAAAACATTTTTCCCAGCCAATCTGATCTATAAATTATTTGGGTAAAATGTCATGTTTTTAGCCAGTAATAAATAAAATACTAGTTTGTATATTAATTCGGTTAACCATGAGCTTACGTTAACAGACTCTTTTTAGGGAACAAATATTTAGAAAAGGATCAAAACATCACAAAGTATCATTATTTTTGAAGTTAGAAGTCTTTATTCTTAAAAAAGTTAATGACGTTCGAGATAAAACTGTCATCATAGAACTGCTAAACTGAAACATATAATATGAATTTTCAAATTTTTGGAGGAGGGAATTTCACAGTTGCTGCTGGTCGTTGATTCACTCCATTTACTATTCCACCACTTTGCGATGCATTTTTCTTGCTCTTCAACGCTGAAACAAATCTGGCTGCCAATCTTGAAGCTAATAATCTCGCTGCCACTCTAGGAGGAGAGAAAGATCGAACCCATCTCTTTGGAGAACTCTTCTTGCTCAAACTCAAATTCGTAGTTGCAGGTCTCGCAAGTGAAGATGAAATAGACACAGTCGATGGGTTTTTAACTTTACCTTGAAATTGCGAAACTTTTTCAGGTGGGGACTTGGGAACACAACCATGTTTCTCGATATGACAGGAGACTTTGTCTTGCAAAACTATTGTTGCCTTGAAAAATGTGTAGACAAGACTAAAGGGTTATTCTTGATAGATATATACCTTATTTGCTAAACACTTAATATTATTCTCTTTCTCAACCGGAAAACGATAGAGTGATCCCTTTATTTGATTTTTTTTATTTGCTTACGTGGCATAGAATATTTTAATGTTTTGTTAAATAAGAAAAGAAAGTAAGATTAAGAATGGTTTGTAGGTCAGACATTCGCATAGAAAACAGAAAAAAAATAAGTGAATAGTGCGATTTTGAGAAAGGAAAACAGAGGCGGACTTTGTGGCTGTTATCTCTATCGAACAACGTTGCCAATCGCTGTTGCAACTTCCTCCACAATTGCAAACCCTAATTTTTGTGTTGTTCTTCTCCAAATCAAAGGCTAATTTGGTATGTTTTTCTTCCTCGGCCGATTTCCCGTATTTTTGTGTTGTTCTTCCTCAAATGAAACCCTATTGTCGTATGTTCTTGTTCCCCAAATGAAATGTCATTTTTATGTGTTCTTGTTCCCCAAATCGATGCTCTCTCAATCCTAAATGTTGTTGTGGATTGTTAATTAAAAATGTGAACGAGTTTTTGTAAGCAAAAATGGTTCAAATGTGCGAATGCTTTTGAAGAAGAAGAGTTTCGACAGTTAAGTTTGGGTGGGTACAAAATGCGAACTGCAGTTGTGTTGTTGGATGTTAGAAAGTTAGTTTGTTGGTTTTTGACTATGTTGTGTGTAATTTTATTGATATGTGCCGAATTTGGGACGACCATTTACAACGTAAGAATACTTCATTCTACAACATCTTCAGCTCTTTCTTCATGGCAATTAGTTCCATTTCATTCATTTTGACTTTCTTCATGCAAGCCTCCTCAAAATTAGATTCACCACTATCGTCTTCATCTTCATTGATTGCTTCACCATCAATATTCAGTGCAGCCCAAACAATTGGATTTGATCTACATTCAACCATTAATGCCCAATCCCAAATAATCTACAAAACAATTTAAAAATATAATTAAAACATAACAAATGATGTCAAAATAATGAATATAACCAAATCAAAAATTTTAAATGACAAAATTCATTACCTTCGGTTTAATCAAAAGCCTCTCAATGTTAGTTGTCCTTAACTTCAAACTTGGCAATCGCAAAATTCTTGGGAAAATAATTTCCCTATTAGGCCCGCCTAATCCAAGTCGCTCAAACGCCCAAATCTACAACATAACACAAATGAATCAAATCAGAACACAACAACAATTACTAAACATCATAAATAAACAATGCATTAAAACATATTACCTCTAACACCACAACGCATCCATGTAAGGTTATGTTATGTTGATTTTTTTGCTTGGAATCCATCAAATGAGCACGACTCAGTCCATTAACCAAAAATTTATGAACTGCCCCACCCCATTATAGTTCACCAAAGTATCAAGATTGTCTAATATCCTAAATGACATGTTACACACAAATTTTGAATTTCTTGGAAAGTACAAGACAACAAAACACAACAATATATACATCCAACAAACATTATCAACATCATCCTGCTCAATGCCTATTGTAGAACTAATTAGTTTAACAATAACTTTCATTGTTATACTTTCACCACTAAAAAGTTAACCAACACAACCACAATCATAACCATCAAACTCAACCTCCTCCTTAACTACACTCAAACCCAAGCTCATACATATATCAACAACACCAAAGGGGACAAGACGCTGTCAGATACGAAAAGATTGTTCACATGAATCCCATCGACGAACCATTTGCTGAATTAAAGGAGTACAAATATCTAAAGATCTCTCCAACTCCAAACACCATTTGAAAGGTGTCTCTCCAATTCGTGAACGGTGTGCATCCGTCAACAAATTATTCATTTGAACAATATATTTTGTGTCCACAAAATTAATTAATAGTACCTTTCATTAAAAACAAAAAAAGACATTGTATTATTAACTATTTATATCACAATTTAAAATTTTGCATGCAAAACATCAATTCAACACACTCACTCGTTCCTCTTCTACAACTTTCTCTTTTCTACTCTTTCCAGCCATGATTCATCAACAACCTATAAAAATTTAATAATAATACAATAAGGAATCACAACAAACGAAATTCAACTAAAAATACACTTCACAAATCAAGGAATCACAAAATACTCCGTTATAAAATCACATTAAGAAAGTATAGTGTTAGTTACTTACTTAGGATTAAGGTAGTAAGCAGCAACATGAAGAGGTATATGTAACTGCAAATTCCAACGAGTATCAATTATTTTCCATACCTTTTTATAACGAGATTCTTCATTCTTGAAATTTGCAGCTATTTGCTCTTTAGCTCTATCCATAGCTTCATAAATATATGACATCGCAGGTTTTGAGTCTCCATCCACAAGCCTTAGTATTTTTACAAGTGGAGTGACACACTTCAGGCAATATTGCATAGATTTCCAAAATCTAACATCAAATAAAACAATGCTCACTACTTGTTTACCTTCAGTCTTACTAGCATGTTTACTAGTTGTCCATGCTTCTGAAACAAACATACCTCGAAGAGCATTTTTCTGTTGTGCTATACACTGAAGGGTTAGAAAAGCAGTTGCAAATCTTGTGACTGCTGGTCGAGCTAATTCTTTTCCTTTAGAATATTTTCTATATAAATTTAGGACCCATGTGTGTCTATAAATGAA
>Ga0209389_1006232_pt1 | contig 10327 bp, 14 predicted proteins | sample CowpearedBW_FD_187526 | JGI IMG/M metagenome (GOLD analysis project Ga0209389, IMG submission 187526) | Root nodule microbial communities of legume samples collected from California, USA - Cow pea red BW (SPAdes) (version 2) | ecosystem: Host-associated > Plants > Roots > Nodule | place: USA...
AAAAATAGCCTAAAGTTTTAACTAGCCAATTCAACCCCCCCCCCCTTCTTGGCTTTTCAACCATTTCAAAACTAACAGTTTGAAAATGTTAATTTTGTAGTTAATTCAACTCAAGAAGCCAATTGCATTTTGTGGTAGTTAAGTTTGTTAAATAGGTTTTCAGATTTTCGAATTAGGGTTTTTACTCAATCATTTCAGTTTATTTCAACTCTTATTTCCAATTAATGATAGTTAGAATTTTTTCACCTTACAAATTCGTTCATTTAATCACTCCATATTCGTATTTGAATCTCTCGACATATTCATACATGAATAGCCATTTTGCATTTTGTAGTGTTTAGTTTTTAGTTTTTGTTAACATGATTTGTATTCTTTTAGGTTGATTTTAGTTTCTTTAGATTCATTGTTAGCACTCCATTTTGCATGTTTTTACCTTTATAAAAGTTTTCTTTTAGTTTAAATAAATGTGTTTCCATCTTTAATTAACTAGTTTTTGTTATTTGCTTTGGAAAATAGAGTTTTCATAAAAATATGATAAAAAAAGTTGTTTAGCAGTCTTTTATTTCTAATAGTTTTGTTTTTATTAGAACTCCCTTTTCAAATAACTCTCTTTGCCAGAAAGCCCTCCTTTTTGCTATATTAAGTTTTGGACCCCTAACTCTCATTTTTTTTCTCCTTTTTGCATATTAGCCCGTACTGGTCAACTAAAGCTTTGACCAACCTTGATTTCATCAAAATGCATTGTTTCACTAATAAAGTGGCGGATCAAATTTGTGATGCTGATCAAAAGAGGCACGAGCCCTCGATGCTACAACATGCGTAGACAACCAGAACCTGATGCACATGGAGAGATGAGTCTGATGCACGATCAAAGGAGGAGGATGTATGATCAAGAATGAAGGAGATTCGAGCAGATTCGTGAACAAGTGGAAGGATCAAAGAGAGATCAAGGGTATCGAAAGGGGGTTGCAATATTGTGATTCTGGTTTCGTTCAAAGATAAAATGCTAGGTTAATTTTTGTTTCATTTCTCTATTTTCTTTTTCTTATGGAGGGGGGTTTTAAAGGTAGCGTTTAGGTTTTGTGAAACAACAAACGTTGGTTGCGCGATAGTGAGAAATGTTTGGGGGTTGGCTTCGTGTTCTTATATTCTTGTGAGTGAGGGAGAGGAAGTGTAATGTAAGAGGGTTTTCTCCATATCTGATGAGCGCAATAGTAGCCTTCATGAGATTGGGGTTTTCCTAGTGTGTTAGGTGGTTCTACTTAGTTCACCCACTTAGAGACAGACAACGGGATTGAACTAAGAGACCTTCCTTCACCATTTAAATTTCTAGCACTTTCTTTATCTCTTGTAAACCTTTGATTCTGCAATGAAATACACTTTGATGTTCAGTTTCCTTTCCAATTTTCAGTTCTAAATTTAGTTTGTTTAGTTTTTGCTTCCAATGTTCCGATTTCTACCTTTAAATTTTGTATTGCTTTTGAATTCCTTTAGTGCTTTCCAGTTTTAAATTAGTTGTGGTGTTGAGATAGTGGTTGAGTATGGTTCAAAACTAAGCCCAAAATTATGGTTTCTTTTAGGAATCGATGTGACCCCAAAGTGAGCGCAACCTTTCAAGATGTCTTCTCGAGGGCAAAGGAAGCATATTCTAATCACTAAATTAGTTTTAAGTTCAAAATTCACCTTGCATTATTGATTTTTGTCTCAGCATAGTTTGTGGTTACCATTTTTATTATTATTGTCTTCTGATCATGCATCAGTTCACTATCCATATTCCAACTTTAATTTCGTGTAGTAGTTAGCCTAAGATCATACTTTTTGTTAGTTATTTTGGTAGGAAATTTCAGTTGAAACAACATTTTTGGGTTTAAAAGAGACCTTGATCTGTTTTCCTTTTTGAAATGCTTCACACACTCTATCCTTCTCAAATTTGAATTTTGGTAGTCCTTCAACCAACTGTTTTCTATTTAGCCGATTGAAATGTTGCATGTGTATGTGACAAAGTCTCTTACGCCATAGCCAAGTATCATCTACTTTGTAAGCAAACAATGAATGCTAAATGATGCATGATGCAGATTAAGTAGGTATATATTGTTTACTCTTTTTCCTATCAAAACAATGCTACCACATGCATCATATATAAAACAATTATTTGGTTCACACATGACTTTAAAGCCTTTGTCACATAATTGACTTATACTTATCAAATTGTCTTTTAGCCCTTCTACCAGCAGCACATTCTTGATGTTGAAAGAGGATCCATTGCCTATGACTCCATTTCCAAGGACTCTTCCTTTGTTGTTGTCTCCATAGGTTACAAACCCTTCCTCCTTCAACTCTAACTTTGCAAATTTGGTCTTATCCCCTATCATATGCCTCGAATAGCCATTATCAAGGTACCACAAATCTTTTTTATCACCTTTTATAACCTGCAAAACAGATTTGGATTACTTGGTACCCTTTGATAGGTTGGGTCCATCATGGTTATACCTTTCTAGATCCTTTTGGGATCCATTTCCTAACCCCTTTACAAAAATCATATTTTCTAGCATAGCAGTTCTTAATGACATTACCTTTTTTCATACAATACTTGTAAGAAATGAATGACATATCATTTGGCTTACTTTTTGAAAAGAAACTAGAGAACTTCTTAGTTTTCGTTTAGAAAGTAGGATTGTAACCAAGTCTAGCTTTGCCAAACACACAGTTTTGAGAACCAAGAACAGCGTCTAAGCTTACTTCCCCTCTTGTGAACTTAGCACAATTTTTCAAAAGGTATTTCACTTGAATTTTTAAAATTGTGCAGTTTTCACAGCGTTTTTCAGCCGGCTAATTTCTAAAACAATCGGTTGAATTACTATAAATCATTTCCAAATGTTCAAAATCAGTTTTTAAATCAGCTGTTTCTTTTCCTAGTTGACTGACTTTATTTTCCAGCCAATTGTTTAAACCTTGCAATCAATTGTTTAATGCAAAAATCTTGTTTGCTTCATTATGCAACTCTTCAAAATCATGCAATAATTGATTGTAATCATTTTTTTCTGGAGAACTTACCTGACTTGAAGAGGATGACTCATAACTAGCCATGAGGCACAAATTGGCCTCTTCACTCCAATCTTGTGAGGAGCTAATTGTTGAATCATCATTGTCCTACCATGCAATGTATGCATGTCTCTCCTTTGGTTTCTTCTCCCTTTTCCTATCAACACTCTTCTCCTTTTCTTTGTTAGCATTTTCACATTCAATTTTGATCTGTCCTTGTTTTCCACAGTTATAACAAGTAAAATTGGAAGAGTTTGATTCATTTTGTTTGGAAGTATACCTCTTAAGATTACTGTTCCTGCGGAGAACAAATAAGATAAGTCAGATACAAGCGTTACCTTACCTCAATCCGCAATCTCCTCAATAGTGTCTCGGTTTGAACTGGTTTGGACCCGAGAGGGGTTACCTGCAGAAGAGATTTCGACGCTCAAGTCAGCAAAAACTCTCAGAAAGTCAAATCTTGTAATTAAGGGAGTAATGAATGCGTACCTTTAATTGCTGGGGTCCATGCATATTTATAGATTTTTAATTATGTCTGGCCACGTCATGGGTCGGGCCTATGTTTGGGTCGTAGGTGGGTCTGGGCCTTAGTCCAGGTCACTTAGTTCGATTATCGCGGGCCTTAGGGGTTTTGCTGGTAATGCTAAGAATTTGCTAAGTTCTCGCTTAGTTTCTTTATGATACCGGCTTAGGCAAGTTAGTTCTTTAGTGGCTTAGACCGGTTGCTCTTATAACGGTTTAGGCTGGTTACTTTCATTTGCTTGGCATACGTATGGTGATTATTTGCGTCCTTGGCAGCTATGTGGATGGATCTTATGGCTATAGTCGGGCTAAGCCGCCTAGGTGTAGTACAATTACCTTTGCTACATTTCCTTTTGAGATACTTACCAAACTTTTTGACAAGGAGATTCAAGTTCTCACTATCACTTGATTCAGCCACCTCATCCCCAGGTTCCTCATTCTTCTTGGTGCTAGTCTTTAAAGTTATGTTCCTTACTTTTTTCTAACTTGACTCTAGCTCATTTAGCCTTTTCATCTCAATCTCGTGCTTTCTAAGCTTGCCAAACAATGCAGCTCTAGTCAATGTAGATAAGTCTCTTATTTTTTATATAGCCGTGACTTTTGGTTGCCAAGATCTATCAAAACACTTCAACACCTTTATGTTTAACTCCTCTTTGTCAAATTCCTTACCCAAACCCATGAGATGGTTGACTGTGTGAATGAATCTCTTTTGTACATCCGCTATAGATTATCCTTGTTGCATCTTGAATAGATCATACTCTTGAATCAAGGTATGCTTCCTTGCTCTCTTAACATCATTGGTTCCTTCATGAGTCACTTTAACAACCTCCCACATTTCCTTGGCACTCTAGCATTGTGAAACACGAAAAAACTCATCCATGTTGAGAGATGACATGAGGATATTCTTAGCATTGGAATCATATTGGGCTCTCCTCCTTTCTTCCTCAGTCCATTGAGTTCAAGGCTTATCAACCTGCACATTTGCAACAATATGCTTAGGAGTATATGGTTCATTTATGAATGCATCCCATATCCCTTGATCTATTGATTCAATAAAGATTTTCATCCCAATTTTCCAAAATTGGTAATTAATGTCATTAAACATAGGGGGTCTATGAATTGAGGCACCTTCAGCAAAGGGTAACTTATTTTCAGCCATTTCAAGTAGTTCAAAAATAGAATTAGGACCTTACTTTAGCAAATTTCAAGTACCTAGCTCTAGATACCAATTGTAAGTTTTGAAATGGTTAAAATGCCAAGAAGCGGGGGTTTAATTGGCTAGTTAAAACTTTAGGCAATCTTTAAAGTCTAAAAACTATCTTTAATTGAATCAATTTGATCACCAAGTTTCGATGCAAAAAACCACTCGACAATATACTTTCATTCGGTCAAAAACAAAGTTAGTCGATTGATTTTACTAAATAGATGTCGTTCTAGTATAATCAATCGATTGGAACAAAAAATAATCGACTGAAATACTGGGAAAAATATAGAAATGCAGATTTACGATTTGGAGCAAGAACAATGAAAAAGAACAGTCAAGATAGGTTCTAATTGATTATGCAAAAATGCTCAATGTTGCAGATGCCACCAAAACATTCAAGAATATGAAAAAGATTATTTAAATTCAAGTTCTTTAAACTTTAAATGATTATGCAAGAGAGAAGGGTTAGAGAAAAGATTGGAGCACAAGATTTTTATACCGGTTCACTCAAACCTGAGCTACATCTAGTTTGTCAAGGCAACCTGAGCCTGACTTTGCACTATTTCAAAAGATTTATAAAGTTTACACTCTACACTTTCAAAATAAGCAAAACACACCAAAGACTCTTGCATCACACAAGAATCACAATAGCACAACAAGACACCTCTTGTAGACCTAGAAAACTACTAGGCACACACACACAAAGCTTAAGAAAGATCAAACCTCAGTGGTAACACAACCCTGCCTACCACCAACACCTTCTCCAAGCTTCAAACACAAGTCAAAAGCTCCAACAATTGATGCAAGATCAATCTTCAATAACTGCAATCTGAATGATCACGAAAGAGAGAGAATCCACAGCTTTCCAAAACAATTTCGCGCTAAAAAATGGTTTCGGCACCTCTCTTTCGAAAATCACAACACTAATAGTCAAATTGTTACGAAATTCAACAGGTTGATTTCCAAATCAATCAGTTGATTTCACTTGACTTAAGTGAAATCAATCGATTAAAAAATAAATCAACTGATTGAATAAGTCACAATTTAAGACTACTGCAGCTAACCTTTTACCCTGTTGAAAAACCATTCAACAAATTAAAAGACACTTTTAACCCGTTGAAAAATATTTCAACAGATTCAAAAACATAATTAAGACCAAATACATCAAACTAATGCTACAAGGTCTACAATGTGAATTACAAACATCAAGCATTCTTTCCTAATGATTGATTCATGTTGAGGGCACACGTTCAAGGTTTGTTCAACATGAATACCATCAAATCTCGATAACTTCATCAATGTAGGCACGATTCCAAAGCAATGGCTCCAAGTAGTTCAACAAAGCTTCATCAAATCTTCATGAGACACACCACCCAGGCTTCACATGTCAACAAAGAGTACCACCAATACAAACCTCCATGCCTGTATTTATCACTCGTCTAAACTCAATTACGAACCTCCCCACTCGTAATACATTCAAGCATAATATATGAGGAACCCATAGGATTCTTATCTCATCACCCAACACCCATAATCATACATAGCATATCATAAACCCAATTTCTTAGTGAGAAAAAATCACTAGCCTATCACACTTACGCATGCAAAACACCTAAAACCCACATCCTGCCCATGGACTATCGCTTGACAAAGCAAAAGCGTCGCCTGGCAATTTCTTGTTTCAAATCGGCTCGCGATTCAGTATCACCGCCTGACGCCACACCTTCTAGGCCCTTCCTTTCTCGCCCATCACCTGGTGGTCCAGCCGCGTCGCCAGGCGCTATACTAGCAGTATCAAACTACTAGTTTACACCTCAAAATATATTTCATATGTACCAATCACCCAATGTAGAATGCATAATTGCAATACACATATTCATATGTCTTCACATGACTCAAGTGCACCAACACAAATCATATGCATCAATCTTAATTCCATACATGCATTCACCGCTTTGAATGATATCAACACATGAAACTATCAAGGAGTTATTCATGCTCATAGTCTAACTCATAAACAGTAACATAACAGTTCATACAAACCATTCAAAAGCATAGCCCAACCAAAACAATATCTGCAATAGTTCTTTTAATTCAGTCCCTCATGCCAACCCAAGTTTAACTTACATACCCACTTTCGTTTATACACTAAACTACCAAAACAATAGTAATTCGGCCTTACTAAATCAATATCATGCGTATTCATAATTTAAACATTCACAAAGCAGCCCAATTCGCGCTAACATGCATCAAGCACAACAAAACACAACACATTGTTGCGCACAGGGTGTCGCTTGTCGGTGCCTGCCTACCACCAAGCAATGCATCAAGATTCATGTAAAGAATCCAAAATCTCTTCACCTACAGAAACCTAAAAACCCAAATACGCAACCCACACATCTAATTTCATGGAAAATCAATCAATCATGCTTCCAACATCCATACATGTTTAATTAAATTCATACAAAGATGACATAACAACCTTTTCAAACCTGGACATCAAACATCATCATCATCATCATCGTGTTTTCAATACTTCCACAAGCCCAAAGTGAACCCTCATGCCCATTCATTCAATGATTCACTAGTGTATCATCACAACAGTGGCATTTCAAACGTTTTATAACAATATACACTCAAACATGGATAAAAAAAATTCTCAAAAGATCAAATGTTGCCACAACACCAACCAAAACAGAGAAAACAACCAACACTCCATGTGCCACTTGGCGACCCAAGAACGTTGTCTGGCGATTTCTGGGAAGAAACCCAAAAAATGCGAACCAACGAAAAATTGAAATTGAAAAGCCACCCATGCTCTTGCACACCATGAAAACACACAGTTTATAAATTAAACACATAATACAACTCTCCTTACTTGGAATTCCCACTCCAAACGCACTCCTAGTGTTCCTTCTTACACATAAAATTTTCTAGCCTTTGCCTCTACCACTAAGCACCCTTCCTAGCCTTCTAAACTCCCATTAGGTCCAGTTTTGGTGCTCCCACAAGTCTACCCTAGTGCCCACATGAAAAACCCTTCCGAGTTCTAGTAAAGCACCCTTCTCCTTTAATTTTTTAGCCTTAAAAAAATAATAAAATAAATTAAAACGGAAATGGCTTAATTGCCATTCAAGTGACATTAACCTGGAGGTTTCTGCTCAATAACTTCCATAACTTCTCTAAAGACGACTAGGGTTCCTAGGTCATCCACCAATGTAATAAAAATAAGCAAGCGCAAAAAAAAAAAGAATATTTAGCACTAGCCAAGACTCGAACTCCCATCCTTACAATCACCAAGCATATTCACCACCAACAAGCCATTACATATTCCATGACATTTCACACACATATACAAATAAGATTTACACTAAGCACCTCCCTCATGCCTCACAGAACCTATTCTATCATATTGCTACATATTGGAGCCTCCAGTCAATGCTTTAAATGAGAACCCAAGGTATTTATTTATAGAAATATTTGGGCGGTGCTTAGCCCAACTTTTGGCACTTAGTCATGCGCCGCCTTAAATTCTGAGCACATTCTTTTGTGGTTGAGCCATGCATCGCCTTAAGTGTTGAGCTCATTCTTTCGTGGCTCAGCCATGCACTGCTTCAACTGATGAACACATTTTCTTGTGGCTTAGCCATGCACCGCCTTACATGTTAAGCACATCTCTTGTGGCTCAGCCACGCACCGCCTTAAGTGCTAAGCACCATTTTGTTGTGGCTCAGCTCCAAAAGTCATATTTTAGATCCTTCCTTGACCACCTTACTCGAGTTCAGCCGTGAATTTTGGGACTCAGCTGCATCATTTTTAATTCTTCGAGAAATTGCTGCAAAAATCATCAAAAATTCATTAATTTCTTATTTTTCTTCTTTTTAATACCTCATTATGTAATTACAATCTAAAATGGGTTGTTTAGTTACAAAATATTATCAATTAAAACATGATAAGTTCATGTTTATATGGAAACTTTATGCATTTTAGACACTTATCAAAATGCTATGAGTTTTTTAGAGTTTCTCAATGTGTTTCTGTAAAGGACATGTGGGATGTGCTTGAAGTTACACATGAATGAACAAATTATGTGAAGAGAGCAAGGAAGCATGCAATGATACAAGAATATGAGTTGTTCAAAATGCAGCAAGGAGAAACCATAATTGAAGTCCAGGAAAGGTTCACACATATTATTAACCATCTCGTTGGCTTGGGAAAGGATTTTGACAAGGAGGAGCTAAAAATCAAGGTATTGAAATGTCCTGATAGAAGTTGGCAACCAAAAGTCATGGCTATTTCATAATCAAAGGATTTGTTAACAATGACTATTGTTGCCTTGTTTGGAAAGCTTAGAGAACATGAGATTGAAATGAATAGGTTGAAAGAACTAGAGAGTAGTGTGAAAATGGTAAAGAACATTGCCTTGAAGTCTAAGACCAAGATAAATGATGAGGTAGATGAAGATGTGGTTGAGTTTAGTGAAAATGAAAAAATCTCAATCTCCTTGTCAAGAAGTTTGGAAAGTATCTTAAAAGAAGAGGTAACAAAGGTAATTAAAGGAGGTATAATTTTGAACAAAATGAATCTTATAGCACTTCTATGTTCATTTGTTATAATTGTGGGAAACAATGACACATCAAAATTGAGTGTCCAAATGTTAACCAAAATAAAGATAAAGGTTCTGACATGGAATGGGAAAGCAAGTTCAAGGAGAGACATGCATACAATGTTTGGGATGATAATGATGATTTAACAAGTAATTCATCACAAAAACAAAGTGAAGAAGCAAACTTATGTCTCATGGTTGGTTATGAGTCATCATCATCAAGTCAAGCAAGTTCTCTGTCCTTATAAGATAATAATTATTATTATCAATTACCGCATGATTTTGAAGAATTGCATGATTTTAAGCAAATAAAATTGTTGTCATAAATAATCGGCTAAAAGGCTTAAACAACTAGCTAGAAAACAAGACTAATCTACTAGAAAAAGAATTAACAGATTTAAAAGTTGATTTTGAAAACCTAGACACGATTTACAACAATTCAACTTGTTGTTATGAAAATCAATTGATTTCAAATCTTTGTGAAAATCGCACTGTTTTGGAAAACAAAGTCAATTAGCTTTTAAAAACTTATGCAGAATTCACAAGAGTAAAAGAAATTTTAGAAGTTGTTTTTGCCTCTCAGAATTGTGATTTTGGAAAGGCTAGAATTGGATACAATTTTGTTTCTGAAAAAGAAAATCAAGAATTTCGTAGTTTTCTTTTCCATAAGTAAATTGAATCATATGCCTTTTGTTACTTACAATTATTGTATGAAAAATGGTCATGTTTTGAAGAATTACAATGTTAGGTAATGTGATGTGCCTATGCGATTTTTGAAATGGATCCCAAAAGGAATAAGAAAGGATTAACCATGTTTGGACCCAAGTTATTAAGGGTACCACATAATACAAATTTGTTTTGCAGGTATTAAAGAGTAATAAGGATTTGTGGTATCTTAACAGTGGGTTCTAGGAACATGACTAGGGATGTCAATGGGGCAGGTACGGTACGGG
>Ga0209389_1006235_pt1 | contig 10326 bp, 1 predicted proteins | sample CowpearedBW_FD_187526 | JGI IMG/M metagenome (GOLD analysis project Ga0209389, IMG submission 187526) | Root nodule microbial communities of legume samples collected from California, USA - Cow pea red BW (SPAdes) (version 2) | ecosystem: Host-associated > Plants > Roots > Nodule | place: USA...
AATTATTTAATTATTTATTATTTTTCACCTGCATTTATACTTTCATAATTTAATAAAATTTATTTTTTATGATAGTTTAAAATATATAAAAAATTATAAAACTATTAAAAAAGAAATTAATAGACTAAATTATCTTATTATCAACATAACATAATTACACCAAAGTACCAAAATATTCAATCATCCAAAAAATCAAAGACAACATTAAAATTTCATAAGGCAATTATAAAAATTGCACAACTAATTTTAAGTTGCTTTGCTTCCACCACTTGATCTTAGTATATTGTGTGGAGATGGCACACCACTTCCAACATTCGCTGCCTACAATAAAGAAAGAATATGAGTAAGTGAAATTCAAATAAATTAAGAGAATATATATATATATATATATATATATATATATATATATATATTATATACATATATAATATGTAATTTATTAAATATGTAATTCAAAATATAGTTTAAAATTATGTTATATATTATGTAATGCAAAATACATTTAAAAGTTATACAATTTATATGTTTCCAATTTTTATAATTAAAAAGATATAAATTATATAATTTTAGGCGCAAAAGGAAATCATGGATGCAAAAAATAGTCGCCTTAACATAATCAAAGACTTATTTTCATTTTGGTATAAACTGTTTATTCCAACAATAAAGAAGTTGTTTAATATCTAAAATGTCTGAGTAAGGGTGATCATTTGGATTTGAAGAATGATATTCATATATAGATTTACCACATAACAAATTTAAACTTTTAAAAATAATAACTTTTCTTTTAAAATTCACTTACTTGCATGAAAGGCAGAAGCAACAGGTATATTCATTGATGTTGCCCTAGCACATGATAAAGCAAACACACAAAGAAAGAAAACCCAAATAGAAGAGAATTTATTAGAAGCCATTAGTTTTGTGCACACCACAATGTATTCAACATAATATATATCCTAATTTGTAGGCCAAACATGGTTGGTGTGCTTTCCCTTCAACCATGTTATCATGTCTGACTTTGATGCACACTGGTTTTGTCTTTTGCTTATTTTTCTAAATGGGCAATGAAGGGAAATTGTTCATCTTCTTCCTCCATGCTTCCATACATGAAATAAATAAAAATCAACTTTCTTACTTAAGAAAAGTCAGTAATAACATGATTTTCTTATTACATATAGGTACACTTGAAAAGGGTGTGAGAAGAACTATTTTGTTGGTAATATAAACTCATGAACATATTGTAGATGTAATCATCATTTTTCTTACAACATGTCGTATGAATGAACTTTAAGGTTGAAATATTAGCTAGTGTTTGCTTGGATATATCTCAAAAGTTTTATTATATTACTTAAAAGTCGATGTTAAGGATAATTTAAATATATTTTTCTTCTTCAACACTAAAAGAATATCTTTTAAAGATAAAACTTAGTAGAAGTTTCAAGTTTCAAAGTAGAGAATATCTTAGATGGGATGATTGACACATTAACAATGTTATTTAAGGACTTAAAGTTGGAAGATATGCAACGTCTAAGGACGAAAACTCTCTTAACACCCAACCGTCTCGTATCACTTAGAAGTCGAGAGCAAGGTCAATTTAAATACACATTGTTCTTTTAACCTTTTGTTAAGTCTTTTAAGGACAAAATCATGACAAGAGTTTCAAACTTCAAAACAGACAGTTTACAAATGTAATGACTGATCCTAACAATGTTATCTTAGAGAACTTGAGATCAAAACAAAACACATTCTAAGATCGTATAAAAATTAGAATAGTTCATGCCATTTAAAATTTTTGTTACCTTGGTGACATGTTATTTTGCTTAGTCACCTTAATTAATTATTGCAACATGTTATTTCATAATTTTATAACCATCACTTATTTCACAATTTCCATCACCAATTTCAATTACAAAATTTTTCCTCATTTTTCAACTCATCATCCTCATTGCTCACAACCTCCTCAATGCCTTCTACGTTTCCGAAACCTCTTCGAAAATGCTTTCTCTAGCAACATTCCAACGAACTTCTCATCCAAATTTTAGCTCCAATCATCAACCTATCATACAAGTTTAGTGGAGGAATACCAAATTTCATGTGAACGATGCAAAGTCTACATTATCTCTAGTTGGACTCAAAACTTGTTCACAAAACACTATCTTCAGCCATTGCAATGTACTCACACCGATGCAGAACTAGCTTTTCGGTTTGGTCCCACCTTTCTTTATGCAATGTGCATGCGAAGTGTGAAATTTGGGTTCAATTTCTTCACATGGTTTTTTCACCAAAAAGTGAGGAATGTGACAACGTTTTATAGGTTATAAATGTTCAAGAGAATCACATTGTTCATGTGTAGTTACCCTTGTAAATGTTGCGTTTGACATTGTTTAAGACACATGATCTTTATGAAAACTTCATTATTAGTTCTTTAATAATGGAGAAGTGGTCAGAATTTTTAAGTGAAAATATGGCGAAAAAGGATGGAAATTTATTGATGATAAATTGAAAAAAAAAAAAAACTATAGTTGAAATTGAAGATGAAAATTGTTAGATAAGTAATAGTTAAATTATAAAGCTGTAAGTTATAAATTATAGAATTATAGATTATAAAAGTATATATTATAAAATCATAAAATTATAAAATTTTAAATTATAGTTATAAAATTAAAAATTATAATTATAAAATTATAGGGTTACAAAATTAGAAAATAATATGTAACAATAAACAAGTGACGAGATAAAATATTACATCATCCAATTAATTCAATTGCAAAGTATTAAATTTGTAAATTGCTAATATAATACAAAAAGTTTTTAAAAATTTGATTAAATATTTCCAAATTTTATCTCGAACTTTAATTTTATCTAAAATTAGTAAGACACATCTTCATTACAAGTTGTTTTTTCACTTCAAGTAAATTAAACGTTACTCCAAAACAACAACAATAAACAATTTTTGAATATGTAAGATCTCATTTTTCACTTACAAAAGCAAGTTTAGTTTAGAGATCATGAACACCTCCTTAAACATGATTTCACTTCACACAATATAATTAATACATCGCATACCAATTAATGCAACAAAACATCTAAGCATAATATATTTAATTTATGCTTAGTTCTTGACACTTATATTATTCCAACTGCAACATAACAACACCATCATCATCATACATGATAGTTGTGACAACACGGAGCTGCAGGGTCTGTGCCGCGACCAAGTACCCTTCTGTTCTGAACTTGTTTATATGAACCTATAAAATAACATAATTAACTATTTATAACGTCGATTAAAAGAAATAAATTTATAACATATAAATAAATATAAATTTTAATTTATAAATGGATTTTATAATATTGAGTTAGATTTAAAAATCAAACTCGTGATCTTAACTTTGATATTAATTGTTAGGATCGAGCACTTACCATTGGACCAAAAGTTATATCTATTAGTCAAGACGCAACTCCTTTTAGTTAAAAGTATAATACAAGCCCAAACGCCACAATTTATTCAATTGTGATCCGTTTCACTTGGTCTCTGATGTCACTTGCAACTCTTTTTGTTTTTTTTTTCAAAATACGTATTTAGTCTCTTACACCAAATATAAAATACTAACTATTTTTTATAATTATTTTTAATTTGTGACATTTTTTCAATCTGAGGAACGAAAAACACAATTGACTATAAATTTTAAGAAATATGCAAAATAATTATAAATGAATGCTTTATAATCATTCAGATATGAAGAGTGAATATAAAACACCATAAATATAAATATCATAAGAAAATTCAACTTTTATGTAAAAGAAACAATATTAGAAACATATATAGTTGTTGAAGCTAAGATATATGTAGGTTCAAAATTCTGAAAAGATTTAATATTGAAGACAAATATATATGTATGACTCATAAGTTTTGACACTATGTCATTAACTAATTATATATTTTAAATAATCAAGCTATTAAATGAAAAACTTATATTTTTAACCTATTTCTCCATGTACTTGTCCATGGAAATAAACACAGTGAATTTTACTTACTTGCATGGCCAGAAGCACCAGGTGGAACTAGTGATGTTGCCCTAGCACAAGAAATGAACACACAAAGAAAGAAGACAATAACCCAAAGAAAAGAGATCCTGTTTGAAGCCATTGGTTTAGTGCACATCACAATGAATTCAACACATCTTAATTTATAAGCCAAAATATTGTTTATTTTTATCTCTTTCACTTCTACCAAACCAAATTTTGGAGTATTTAATTATGTATATTTTATCAAACATATCTTCTTCTTTTTCTATTTTTCATATATTTCCCCTCTCTCTCTTTTAGCACTCTTCACCTAACCAACTTTTTCCGAATTTAACTATTTATAATTTTGGAGCTGGTTTTTGTGACTTTGCTTCTTAGGTATTTGTCATTTTCGTTTTTGTCAATAACGTGAAGAGAAAAATGTCTCCTTAGCTTCATGCATGTTTCCACCTAAATACTAATAAGTCAAGAGTTTGTGATTTTTGTAGAAGATTAAATAGACAATCTACGCGTGAAATGTGTAGGTCAATAATATTATTACTATAAATTTTGTGTTCAAAATCTGCTTTATTTAATATTTTTTTATATTTAAATTACTTTTCATCAATTCATTTACGACTACCTCTCTAGTCAATGGTTGTATAGTCAATGGTTTTAAACTGGTCCAATTTTGTAGTCATAGATTTATTTTTGTGGTTTGGAACCAACAACTTGGTCGGAGTGAGATTGACTTATTAAATATGACAAAACGTTATTGAAAACTAAAATATCAGTAATTATTTTATAAAAATTTAACATCATTAAATATGATATATATATATATATACACGTATGTGTGTCCGTCCCTTTTATCTTATGATAATAAATAAAAATTATTTTTTCTAGTTATTATTAAAATAATAATGATTATTAAATTTATAACCTATCAACAACTACTTATAATCATAAAAGAAATGTACAAATTGTAAAGGGTGGAATAATTAATAAAGTAATTTGGGCAAAATAAATAATAAACATGTACACAAAAAACAGTTAAGAATACCAACCCTTTTATTTATTAATAGTTAGTATATATTTCACTAGCTACACATAAAGTGTCAAACTTGTATTACCTATTTTAGCATGAAATTAAATTAATTTATATTTTTTTACATAAAATAGATTTAGGAATATTAAATGATGGCATAAATTAATGATTATCATGGTATTGAAACTCAACTTGTGAACCTAGAGGAGAAGATTAACAAGACATTATGTTTAATTATATCTTTAAGAAATAATAAATTAATTATAAATATTTACGCTAATTGTTGTTTTTTTAATCATTAGGTTATTGGAACTTGCATGTTCCAAATAAGGATGTCAAAAAATTTCATATACGTCAGTATTGGTAGATAAAACTTGTAACGGGTAGGGAATGAATATTGTAGATACCCACATGTAGCGGTTACGAGTATTTAGTATCGGTTACAAGTATTTAGTATCTGTACATGTGAATACTTGTACCTGCTATATCCTAATTTAAATTAAAAAAAAATAAAAACATTAATTTTGAATGGTTCAAATATGTTGTTAAATATATATATATATATATATATATATATATATATATATATTATGCACATTTATAAAATAAATGCCAAAATGTATTTTATAAGTTTTAAACATTTTATCTTCTTAAACTTCAAATAAAGAAGGATCTAAAGGTGTTACAGCCCCAACAATGTTTTCTTGATCATTATTAGCTTTTTTTAGATAAGAAGACAAATGAATCAACCAGATTTTTGCTTCAACATATTAGATTAATGATAAGGGACACTCGTGGTTAATGTGTTAAGCAGTATAGGTGATTGGAAATCCCTGTTGTAAGCTAAATGATGCAGTCATATGTTAAGCAACTAAAAGCCATGTACCAAAATAGTCTACAAGCAATGTTTAAAATTATGAACAAAGAAACAACTTAAAAAAAAATAATCATCTTCCAGAAACATGTAGGATACAATAAAATACAAGCATGTCACACATGTGCCATAGTTATGTAATAGACACTAAGAAATACTCTGGATCATTATCACTCATACATTCTTTATAACTTCAAGCATGCTGAATTATTTAACAACTCATTAACAATAACTCATTTTCACTTCAAGCATGATATAAGATAAAGAATCAATGGCATGCCGTGTTGTAGGTAATAAGATCAAAAACCATCTAAGTGTGTGGGGTATTCGTAGAGTGTATTATGAGAGTGTGGGTTTTTCGGTGTAGTTAAGAGTGTTTGTACCCCTGTATTTCCAGAAAAGTGTTAATTTTCAATAATAAGAATATTTCTGATACGAATGGGATGCTTCCAGCTTCTGAATTTTGGATAGGTAGAATAACTTTATCCACTAACCTCGATTCAACGGCCTGCAGAAAAAATATATATAAACATATCATCATAGAATCCATTGAATAAGACATCATATGGAGACAAACACAAAGGTTTAAATAAACAAGGAATGGGAGTGAGGTCTCAAAGTTATCACATGGTACTGTCTCACTTTGGATATGCTTTCAAAGATGTTTCCTCAATATATGCTCATATAAGGCTTTGCATATAAAGTAATTCACTACATAGAAGTGGTAGTGATGCTATGAATCTTTTATTTGAAAGAAACTACCAAGCATCATACCTTATAATCAACACACAACGTCAGTGTTCTTCTCTACAAGAGCCTTGGACATACAAAACATCTTAAATAAACGAAAAGCACACACTGTGGAAGTGCACAAAATTTCCCAGATAAGAAAGCTTAGGTTCAACACAACACAAACCTTCTGAACTGATTTCTTGAAGCAAGTTTTACGCTCGTCAATATGATCTTTCAAGAAATTATTCCAACATAGTTCAAGACTCAAATTATTCCAAGAAAAATGTCAGTCAGAATTATTAAAAGCAGTAAAATAATCAAGTAATGAAATTAGTTCCCAAAACACTCTACTAAAATAATAAAAACGAATATGCACCCTTACAAGAAACATAAACGCAACATGGGATCAATAAAATGTGCTTGGAAACTCACCTCCTCCAGTAAAGAAACTCACGCTTACACAAACTCACATCCTCCCTCGCCGATGTCCTCCCGATCCTTGCGTTTCTCACTGCTGTTGTCATCTTTAAAGAGGTTTTCGTTGACCTCGACGTCATCAACGACGAGTTTAGGTGAGATAGGAGCGACGACGGAGGGGGAGAAATGGTGGTGTGGCACATAAGGAGGGGTCAAGCGGGGCGATACTCGAAATCGATGGAGGTGAAGGTGACATGGAGGAACTGGAATAGGGGTTTGCCAACGGTGAAGGTGCTCTGGTATTTTGTACTCTTGACGGGATTAGGGTTTTGAGGGGGAATAGGGTTTTGAGAATGTATAAGCTATTTCCACCAAGAGGTAGAAGGGATGAAAGGGGGGAGGGAGAGCAAAAGACTGAAGCGAAAGAGTGAGAATAAAAGGAAAATATCATTGGAGAAAAAAAATAGAGGGATAAAATAAAGAATCCAAAAAACAGTGTTTATAACATTATTAAAAAAAATGGCGGTTAAAACTGCCCCTATTTTATATGCAAAATATTACAGTTCAAAAAATGACAATTAAGACCGTTACATTTTACTTGTAAAATATGATTATTCAAAAAATGTTGTATTATTAAGTAAAAAACGACGGTTTTAAATAACTGTCATATTAAAATCGTCATTATTTACGCAATTTTTTGTAGTGTGTTATCCAAGTGGGAGATTGTTGTATTTTATATAATTTTATTATATAAAATTATTATTTTCTATTTTATTATTTATGTGGATTAACATTAATTAATAAATTATATTATTTGTAAATATCAATTATATTGCACAATTGTTATTAATTTATGGATAATAATATTGGGTTTCTGATGAACTATCTATCCGTGATGGGTTGGATTGTTCAACGAACGGTCCGGGATGGACTTAAGTATTCAGGAACTTGTTAAGAGGTCCCTGGTCTCTGCTGGTAAAGATATAAAACTGATATCCTATTAATCAGTTTTTAAGAGACGGCGTAAAAATACATCTGTAAGATGCGCTCTAGAAAAACTTACCAGAAAAGAGAGTAGTATAGTCTCACAAGTAAAAAATTTTTTTAATTTTCCATTGATTTTATTTGGAAGATCAAGTACCACAACTCTTCCATCTATATTGTTCCTAATTATAGATACGCTTCCGCATTCTACTATAGGTATCAGGAACTGCTCTTAATTTTTTAGAAATAACTTATTGTATAAATGATTTAAGGTTTCTTATAATCTATTTAAAATTCATAATCTAACAATACTTTCTAAGATGAAGTACTTAACTAAGCTTCAAAGCTAAATTCTAGAGTCTAGAGTGTAGCATAAATTGACCATTGATTTCGTTTCTGTCAGAACTGAACTGATACTCCTCCATCAGCTATGTTCCCATGCAGGTTCAACTTCTGCAAGTTTTCTTTAAATCTATCTATCTGTCATAAATCACCTCTCTTTCACTATGCACTTTTGTCTCTAGACAGATGCTTATTTAAAAGGTTAAATTATTTCACTGATTTCTATTTTGCTAGTGAAATTTTAAGTAATTCTTTTAATTTGGTTTTTATTTTGAAAAATTTATTGTAATTAAGTCATTTTTATTAACATACATTAACAACGTTAACTATATATTATGTGTTAGCACGTGTTTCAAATATTTATATATTTATTATTTATACATAAATATTAGAGTTATTTTAAAAATAATAAATTTATAAATTCAAATATAAAATATTAAAACAATTTTAGAACAATTTAAAATAAATATATTTATTTAAAATTTTATAATTTAATTTATAAAGTTGTTATTTTTAAAACAACTCTAACATTTGTCTATAAATTATTGATATATAAATATTTGAAACAATATTTAAATAAAGTTCAATGTAAAATAAAAACTTAATCTTGTTAGAAATATCATTATGACATTTATATAAAGGTTAAATTTTGTCTCAATTTGAATAGATATGAAATTGCTTCAGTTTTAAAAACATTAGGACCAAATTGAGACAAAATAACAAATAGAGAGACTAATTTGAGAATTTTGCATTCAATAGTAACATATGACATTGTTATTATCACATAACACCGCCTCTTACATAACACCGCCTCTGTCACCTGGTACATCGTCAGTTTGACATGTGACAATTTGTATTTTTTTTAAAAAGTATAAAAAATTAAAAGAAAATTAAAAAAAAAGTAAAAAAAAGTCACATACTAACACGTGACACATAGTTAACTCTGTTAGTGTATTATTAACGAAAAGGACCTAATTACAACAAATTTTTCAAAATAGAAACTTAATTGAGATAAAAAAAGGACTTATATGAGATTTCTTTACGAAAATTAAGGCTAGCGGAATGATTTAACCCAAAATGTTTGGTACATTGGTACGTTTAAATGATTTTTTATAAATATCTTTATATACGAAAATAGAAGAAAAAAACCTTTTTATAGTTTATTAAAATTTTACTATAATGGTTTATTAAAAAATACAATTTTTTTTGTTATATGTAAGTAATCTTTAGCTTATAATTTTTTACTTATTTTCGTATTTTTAAAATTTTTATTTAGAACGAAGCCTGCGGAAAATAGACCGACTAAAAAAAATGTTTCACACGCTATACAACGTGAAAGTATTCTGTAGTTTGCACAAAAACATATATTTTTAATTTATACATAAGTTATTTTTAACATATAAAAAAACAAAAAACATTACTTTTTTGTAACTCATTTTCATATTTTAAAATTGTTTAGACAGAGATGATTGAAAAGTGGCTGATTCAAAAAGAAATGTTTCACACGCTATAGAACGTGAGATGTAAGTTATTTAAAGTTTTTGAACTTTTGTCTACTACAATTGCAATATTTTTAAGTATATAGAAAATCAAAGTTTTTTTTTCGATTAAAGTTTTGTCCACAAAAATTACAATATTTTAAAATTAAATATATGCTATCCCATCAAAAGTTGTTTTCTTTACTTACTTTTAATCAGAGACTTTTGAAAGTCTTAGTATAGTTATCTTTTATCAGTTTTAAGTCATTGCAATTATTCAAGCCCTAATAACAAGTTAGGAAAAATATTTAAAACATTTTTTCTAACTTAAATTTTAGAAAAAAAAATATTTTTATTATTAGTTGCACGTCCAACTCAGAAATGGACTTCTTTTCATAAATTATAAAAGATAGATATAATTTAATGGTTGTATAAATATTAGGATA
>Ga0209389_1006237_pt1 | contig 10325 bp, 4 predicted proteins | sample CowpearedBW_FD_187526 | JGI IMG/M metagenome (GOLD analysis project Ga0209389, IMG submission 187526) | Root nodule microbial communities of legume samples collected from California, USA - Cow pea red BW (SPAdes) (version 2) | ecosystem: Host-associated > Plants > Roots > Nodule | place: USA...
TTTTTTTTTTTTTGATTACTGATTTAATTATATTGAAGACAATACAGTAAATGGACTGTTGTATTCTCTATGTTGGTAAAGTAGGTTGGTTAAAAGTAAAGATGACCTATATAGTATAGTCTTGGATTTGAGGTTCACATTATTCAATGTAAAAAAAGTTATTTCGATGCTGTTTAATAGGTTTTTTGGGATTGCTTTTTTCTTACTTTGCATCCAAGGTGGTTTGTTGGTGTTGCTAGTAGTTTAATGACCCCTCTATTTTAGATTTTGGGAAAGAAAAAAATGCGTCCATGCTCAGAAAATGAGATACTTTTGGAAGTTGTCCAATTTTAGCACATTACTCCTGTATTGTTGAATAACTAATTTTCTTCTGCTCTTGCGGTGTTACCCATTGGTGTGTCCTTGAAGGTATGATGAATACATTGGTTTTGGCACCCAGGGTTATGTAGTCAAAGACAAATGACTAGAGTTGCATTCTTAAAAGGTTGGCGAAGTATTGATTAATTTGCTGTGATCGGAGTCCTGAAGTATATCCATAGGTTATTGTGAAATTTAACTAATTGAATCAATTGAAGTCAAGACAAGAAATAGAAGAGACAATTAGCTGAAGCCAGTCAAGGTTTCATAAAAATGTGTTAAAATGGGAAAAAAGAAGCTTAAATGGCTATATGTTAAACTTCTAGTTAGTGTGTTTTTTGGGCACCTTTTGTACCATCTTTTCTGCTGTATACAAGTCTAGTTGTTCCCATGCATGGATACTTATGTTGGACCAGTTTATAATATTGTAATATAGTATTTTCTAAATACCTTTGTCCATATTTGTTAATTACTTTGGATTGTTATTTTCTTTGTTTTTTATGAAGGAGAGAATTCGCATTGGCAAGGAGTTGCTGGAAGCAAAGAGGATAGAAGAAGAAAATGAGAGGAAACGGTCTGGCTTAGCTAATAAATTTACTGTTGCACACTTGTGTTTTGTTTTGAGTGCAGTTGGCTACAAGAAAATTTTGTTCCTCTTGCAGGGTGTTGGCCTTGAGAAAAGCAGAGAAAGAGGAAGAGAAAAGGGCTAGGGAGAAAATCAAGCAAAAGTTGGAAGAAGACAAGGTTTCAACATTTCCTAACCGTTTTGTTCTCTCTCGTTCTTTTATTGAGACAGTTTTTATCTGCCTTTAATTAGAATATGGAAGTAAAATATGAGTCCAAATTCAGTCATAAATCTGTGTTCTTACGTCCATTTGATTTTGTTTTACCTTATGCATTAAATCCTGATCGTTTGTCATGTGGCTGTTGTTGAATACTGATAATACATTTTGGTATTTGAATTTATTTTCCCTCAAGATATTTTCCTTTCAAGGCGTGATTAGTTAACTTTTTGTCTCTGTTAAAAAGATCACAAAAACATAGAAGTCTAGATATCTAAGATAAATCACCGTTGTCCATAAATGATTGTCAAAAATGAATAAAAGTTGTAGTTTAGGGATAAAAGGTTATTTAGATCTCAGATTTATATTCTTTTGAATTATACAATATATACAATATTGTTTACATTTTGGAGTTGCTTTGGCATTTAGGTTATCCAATTATAGGTTAGATAAAAATGGTTGAGTTATGCTCCAACCCACAAATCAAGTGTTCTGCAATATGCATAGGAATTCTGTTTCAGATAAGTTTGCTGAAAAGCTAATTTCTGTTTTTCCAGTTTTATTGTTTTAATTAAAGAATTGAATGATTTGAGCTATGCACATAAATAGGAGCATTAAGTGCAGAGTTGTTTGAGGGTTAATTGAAGATACAGTGACTATTTGTGTTCAATGAAAGTTTCCGAAAGCCCATTTCCATATAAGCTATACCCGAAACACCCATTCAGAAAATGATAGTCTACTTTTTGTTATTGCTGATCAAATTAGTAAGGAGGGAGGGAGCTTATGCATTTTGAACAAAACTATTGGTAACGAAAAACTTGTAGTTCTCTACTGCTGCATTTATGACTGCAGGAGCTTTAATGGACTAATGTCCAAGGCTTTTAGAAAAACCCGAGGAGTACGATAAGCCTTTTTCTTCCAAAAGATAGCACAGGAAATCAAATATCTTTTATCGGGGGATTTAAATCAAGTGACCTTGTTTATCTATTATGACAGGCAGAAAGAAGGCGGAGACTTGGATTGCCTCCAGACGAACCATCAGCAGCCAAATCTTCAGCTGCACCTGTTGTGGAGGAGAAAAAGGTACGAGCTTGGCCAAAATCAATTATGGGAAAATTGTTTGTTAGTTTATTTGAAATTTGTGCATGCAGAGTTTTGTGCCTGTTAGGCCTGCCACAAAAGCTGAGCAAATGAGAGAGTGCCTCCGTTCTCTCAAGCAGAACCACAAGGTACATTACTGGGAACACCTCTGTAGTTGACAGTATTAATAACTGTTTGATCGTTGATGAACTGGAGTCAATCTAACGGTGAATAGCATTAGAAATAGCATAGAAATACGTATTTTAGTGCAAATTGTACATATAACTTTACATCCTAAAATACTTTGCCTCCTGAATCTTCCAATTTAGGTTCTTACTGCAGTAGCCTTTGTGTTCATGAAGGATAAATTTTTCTTACGACATGTCCTTTTGGTTCTAATAATTTTAATAATTTTTCATGGCAAAAGGCAAAAGTGGTAAAATTGTGTTTTCCAAAATAAAGATGTACTGTTGCTTAAAATCGAGAGTAGAACATTCATTTTGGTCTTTGAAAATACAGAAAGATATATTTAGTTGATCCTGAAATGTGAAAAAAAGGGGCCTTTTTTAGTACGCAGTAGTGGTAATGTTAGCCGCATTTTACATTAAGCTAAAGGAATTTGATTGCTTACATCACAACATTATTTCTCAAATGTTGTATGTTAGAAAGTGTCTTCTGCTTAAACATTGTGAGATCTTTATCCCTTTTACATATTAACTTATTTTTGGAGCAGGAGAATGACGCCAGAGTAAAGAAAGCATTCCAAACTCTTCTAACTTATGTAGGGAATGTTGCCAGAAATCCTGATGAGGAAAAATTCAGAAAGATACGTCTTAGTAACCAATCTTTTCAGGTATCAAACTCTCTTAGATATTGCTCCATTTTCTGATTTTTCTTTTCAATATTAATTTTGCACTAGATATTTTTACGGTAAGGTTGTGTTGATGTTGGGTGTGTTTTACAGGACAGAGTTGGTTCATTGAAAGGGGGCATTGAATTTCTAGAAATTTGCGGGTTTGAGAAGATAGATGGTGGCGAGTTCTTGTTTTTGCCTAGGGACAAAGTTGAGATGGCGATCCTGAACACAGCTGGATCTGAACTAGACTCTGCAATTAAGAATCCCTTTTTTGGAGTTCTTTAGATAAGATGGTGCAAGTGTTATAATCAGATACTTGACTTGATATTTATGGTTTCATATTTCCTAGTCCACTGTTACCGATGGTTCATTAAACAGACTGTTATTTCTTTACCTGAAGTTTATGAGGTTTATAAATATCTACAGATATATTTGGCCTTCATATAAGTTTGAGGTTTATACAGATTTGTTGACTTGATCATATATCTAATGTGATGCATGCCTTTTACGTATGTGAAGGACTTTATGCAAGACACAGAATGTAAAACTGAAATAAAAGCTTTCTATTCCACAGATTCCTTTTAAGGGTATTTCATAATTTTCAGGGAAATTATATATATTAAATTTATTTATTTTATTTTATGTCTTTTCAAATTTTTTATTTGAATAAAATAGTTCTAATGGATTGAATTTTAAATTTGTTTCGTACAAAATAATTGAATTTTTTATTTCGTACAAAAATTATTTTAATATTGAATTTTATTTTAGTTAGTAATGTTTTTGGTTGTATTAGCTCTGATAAAGGTCTTTATTGATTAACAAATATTTAGTTAATATTGATCAAATTTGTTTTTGTCAGTTAGAATTTTTTAATTAATTTTCTTCATTGGTTAACATGGGTTGAAATTTTTTTTTGTTGATGCTAAGAGACAATTTTCAGCAATTTTGAAAAAAAAAAGGTAATGACATCAATTGAGAAAAGAATGCCTTGCAAATATTCACACAAATAATTCGTGAAAGGTTTAATTATGTTAAGAAGGTACGGAGGAGTTGATGCATGCCTAGTTGGAAAGAAGAAGTGACTTGGCACCTAGGTGGAGGAGAGAGTAAAACATAAAACAAAAAAAATCTAAAGTAGTATGTATAATGTACCATTTAGTCTCTTTTGTTTTTAAGTATATTTTGGCCATTTTTTGGAGATATAAGACAATTTTTGGTCTCCTTTAAAGCTTGGATGAAATTCGTATAGGACACATTGTAGTTAGTCTTTTGTCTAATTTGACCTAGTTTCTAGAAGTTAGAGTTAGAATTTTGTAGAGACATCCTTATTATCTTTTAATTGCTTAGAGGCCCATAAACTCTTCTATATAAGAGGTGCTCCTAGACTTGTAGAATGGTTGAGCATTTTGAAGAATAAACACTCTTGTTGATCAACCTTGTGAGAGTCTCTTCCTTTGGGAGTAAAACTTCTAAGCCATATTTTGAACTAAACTCAACGACACAACACCACTCATCTCCAAGGATTGGTGGCCTTTGGCCCTCCTTGTAGTGGTGTGTTTCATCTCACCATTATCATCTTCTATTGCTTCCATTTTGTTGTTATTTTCTTCTATTTCAATTTGGGTTTGATGTTATCATGTCCATTTTGTTTTGTTTCTTGGTTCAAATCATCTCTCTCCTTCTCTAGAACCTCTAGAAGTGAACCTTCACATCTAGATAACTTTGCTATCTTATTTCATAAAAGCTTAAATGAACCTACATAAGGTCTTAAGACATCAATAAGAGTGGAAGAGAATCATGAAAAAGCAAAGAAGATAGAGGGTCACAAAAAGGGGAATGATGAGTAATGTGGCAAGAGAGTACTTATCTATTCAAGGTATGAACAAACATTCTCTTAGGGGGTATGTAGAGGGCATCAAGAAGTAGCAAAAATTTATTCAAAATATCAAGAGTAGCTATGAGGCCAAAGGCTAGTAGAGTAGATCCCATCGATTGAAGGTTAAGCCTTGTGTTGCTCGCTCGATTGAAAGTTAAGTCTTATGAGAATAATGAGAAACGAAGGGGCCCTAACACATAATATTTTACAAGGATGATGTAAGTGAATGACATCATAAGACGAGTCTGCAACTCGTTAGAAGCAGGTTATTTACCCTTAAAAAACTTTAGTGGATATCAATTGCTCAAGCCATGTAGACTCCAAAACTGGCAAGGGTAATTTTTAAGGAATTATAGATTTAACATGTAACTTGTTCAAAATTTAAATTCAAATATTATAACTATCCAAGGGGTTAGAAAATATGAATAGGTTTATTTTGTATTTTACAAGGATGAAAATTTTTGGAACAATACATACATTCTGAGAAGTGCCACGAACAAGAAAAATGGCCAATCCAGTGTTGGTTTTTATTATTTGGGTCACCGTTTTCATTGATTTATGTTACAAGTTCCTTTATTTTCCTTGGTAATTTACTTTCTTTGGTAATATACTTTTTGCAATTTACTTTAGTGTTCTTGTTATTTTATTGTAACTCACTCACCAGAATACTTTGTATAGGTCTAAATTTTTGACAATTTTCACAAGATTTGGCATATTCCATGCAATCACTTGCAATCGTTGACAAATAATATTATTTTCTATGCAACATCCAATCACTCGCAATTGTTGGCCAATAATATCATTTTCTATGCAACATCCATTTCATTTTTTAACCATTGGAGTGAGATCCACAAATTCAATTATGGATTTCTGTCATAGCCAAATAGGCTTCGTCCTTGCCTAAACACTTAAGCAATATTCCCTAATTTTTTATATATAATTAATTATGATGTAACTATTCACTCGATACTTTAGTGTTTTGTTGTTTGTGTTTCCACAATTCCTCAAATATTCTACTATTAGTTTTCGCCAATCATTATCTTCTAACGTTTCAATATGGACAAAATCAAATTCTCTAGGTAAATTTTGTCTTATTGGAATAAAAATTTCTAGCCTTTGTTTCAAAACCCTATATCTTAAAGCCATTAGGCCAAATCATTTGCTTCGTGGTTATGAATGTGAAATATATGAGTGAATACAATGGCCATACTCATTTCTTTGAATTGAAGTCTGTAGTAGTTTTGAACGTGAAGGGTTTTGCTATGGCCATACTCCACAATGCTTTATCAACCGGATCAACTAATGCATGTAATTATGCTAATCTCCCAACTATGTCCTTTATCTTCGATATGCTCTCCAAACTGTAAGCATACTCTACTTGAGAGATCAAAATTACTTCGAGATTGAAACCTTGGTGATTTGAGTTCGTGCAACCAGCCTGAGTAATCAATGTCTCTACATGACTGAATACAAATGCGAGGTACATACTCATTCATTCATTCATTCATCACAAGACCATAAACAATGTTAAACTTTGGCTCCACATAACCCATCTGATCCTGAAATGGGTTAGTTTCCACTCTCATCGGTTTCTCTTTGAATTTCAATCAACCTTGTTCAATTGTATCATGTAAAGTATCCTTGAAAAGTAAACAATTTTTAGTCATATGTCCATAGAAATTATGAAACTTACAATATATTTTTCTTTTTCTTTCTTCAAAAGAGGGCAATTTATGACCATCATTCAATTTGATTTGTTTATCTTTCAATAAAACATCAAATATCTAGTTGGACTTTGTTACATCAAACGTATAGGTTCATTTTCCATTTTATCATCTATTCCTTTTTGTAATGGCTTACATACATAACGAGGTCCCACTTCAACTTCGCTAAGTGAACACCCTCACTTTCATTTTCTTCACTCAAGCTCTCTATTGAACAATCCACATAAGATAGTGCTCTTTTCTTGTTGATTTATCAAACTTTCAATATTTTTCTTTTTCATAATTAATTTACTGGATCCTCTTTACTCTATCTGCTAATTGATTCAGGTCTTTCAAAGGTATATTCACTAATTTCCCCTTATCGAGAATTATAAACCATATGTACCCACTCGTATTAACTCATATTCTGGTATCTAAGTGTCACATCTCAATTTCATTTGTTGAATCAGTTAAAATAATGGTTGATAGCCTCATTTTTATACCTTTTCACATTCATTAGATCGATTAAATTCTTTGTGTTTCCCTTTAAAGAATTGTTCATGAAAATTTCTCTCCAACCGATACCAATTGTAAATTGAATTTGAGGGTAAAGTTGTAAATTAAGTACACACATTTTTCATTAGAGAAGTGGGAAAGTACTAAGTTTTCAAATTCTCGATCATAGTTATGTCATCACACTCAGTCTGGTATCTAACGACATGTTCCACAGTCGATTAGCCTAACTCTCTGGCAAATTTTGAGAATTTTTGTATTTTGTATCCCCTAGGCAACTTAGTTCCAAGGATAAAGTTTCGAAACGAGGATATAAAATATTGTTGATTGTACATTCCAAGGTCCATTCCTTAATTGAATTCAGGGTGACCATATTAGTTCCCAGCATTCGTGCGATGACCATTGTACATTCCTTGATTGAATTCAGGGTGACCATACTGCTTCCCAACATTCTTGCAATTATCATTGTATCCAAAATCATCCCTTATGCAATCGCCATTATTAAATCTTATGTTATTCAATAAATGGTTAGAGTTTTGACCTCACCTTAATATTTGAAATTCCCTGTCTAGGTGTTGTTGGACATTATGTTGGTTAATCTCACCAATATGGTTGTCTAATTATTGTACCCTTTGATTAGTAGCCTTTTGTCGATAATTTTGGTGAACATTTTGATTTCCAGTATTGTTTCCTCATGGGAATGCCAAGTCATCCCTTATTCGAGCCATCTTATCGGCCAACCTTTGAAAATTATCGACTATTATTTGGACTAACAAATTTAAGAATATTATCATTTGACTCGATAGTACATTGACCAATTCATAATTGCTATAATCTATTTACTGCCTTAATAACTCCAACGAGGCATTAGATATTCTTGTTCCCATATAATCAAAATCATTATTTCTGCCCTTATTAAGCATCCTAGTGGATACCTTTCATTAGGTATGCTTATGGATCCTCATGTGCCATTATAATTAAAATTGCCCATTGTTAAAAGGTCTCCTCTTATGCTCATATATGGCCTAGTAAAAGTGGTTATAGGACTACTTCACGTTGGCATTGTCAATGCATACTAAGTGAACATACTTGGGCCAACAGTTATTTGATTGACTATACCGTCGATAACTAACATTTCAGAAACTAAACTGACATTAACCAACGAATGCCCTAAAGTGGATAACATAAAGGAACTCTATGTGTTTTGAGACATCACTCTTCGTCCATTTCTTAACTGCATACACCTATGGTATGGAACTAACCCTATTGTAAATCACAAGTTGTTCCTTGGGGGTGCCAATTTGTTTCTCAAGGATTTAGGTCGACTGATTTCTATTGTAATTTTGACTACTAAATCTCTCTGATGCGAGTTCTTCTTAATAGGACTAACAAACACTTGATTTTTCAATCTTAACTTAGGTGTTTTTCACGTCTCGTATCGATGCACAACACAATTTAAGAAGCAAATTGTTGATTTGATGCACTAAGTTTACTCACATGCTTAAGAAATTTGATTGTTTACTCATGTGAACTTCCACAAGGATCTCAAACATAACGATAAATATTTTGTTTATTTTTTGAATTTTTGGCGACAACAAAAGAAGCGTAATAATAAATGGATGAGGTGGAAAATAAATGTGGTTAAATACAAACATGAGACACAATGGTTGATGGAGATGTGACAGAATAACAAGAAATCAAAGTAACTTGCGTAGAAAAGTAAATTACCAAGGAAAGTAAAGAAACTTGTAACAAAAAAAAAATCAAATCGACTACCCAAATTGAAACCATCGACATTGGTCTAGCCATTTTTCCTATTCACAACGTTTCAGAATGTATGATTTGTTCCACAATTTGTCACCCTTGCAAATAAAAATTAAACATATTTATACTTTCTAAACCTTCCCAAACGGTTACAATATTTGTATTCAAATTCTAACTTAACCCTAAATCACTACCCTGGTACTACCCTCGACGATTTTAAGGTCCATATCAGTTGGGCAGTTACCTTCAACAATCTCCAATTCAATTGTTGCTTTGTTTGCTTTGACTTGCCTCCTTTTATTCATTGATGCCTTTTATCTTTATGTTCCCTCGATCATCTTGACGAAAAACAACTATTGTGGCTTCCTAAGATTTACATGCTCGTTGTATGGTATCCATCTCATAAAGAAGCAATTGGTCGAACGACTCACTGGAATATAGTTCTCTCTAGTTTACGGCCAGTGAAACTTAAGAGTTATGGGGCGATATTAAATTGACTTTGGAAAGCAATGTTGTCCTACAATAACACCATCCATGTGCTTCTATATGTTATGAGCTTTCGATCCTTGATCCTCGTAATGTTTAACTTTTAATTGATGGACAATCTTAAAGTTTGACCATCGATTATCCACAAGTAATTTATCTTAGGCTTAATATCTAATTTGGTCCTCTAATATTATTTGAATTTTAAAAAAGACCCTTAGTTTTTTATTTTTTCAATTTAGTCCTCAGTTGTTTAAAAAAGCTCTATTTGGTCCTTTTCGTTAGACTAATGTTAACACCGTGTTCGTACATACCACATGTTAAATGGTGAAATTTTCAATTTATATATATATATATATATATATATTTAATTTTTAAAGAAAAAATAAAAACTACCACATGTCGGGTCATGCGAGCCACGTGGTAGTGACAATGCCACGAGTCATTTCACTATCACATGATAATGCTTGTTTTCAATTTAGTTCCCATATTTATAATTTTAATTCAATTTAGTCTATTTTTTTTTTGATTAAATTATACTTTTAGTCCCCATTTTCGTAGCAAAATTTGAATTTGGTCCCTCAATTAAATTTTATCTCAATCTGGTCCCTATTTTGGGAAATTTGACTCAATCAAGTCCTTTCCGTTAGTGGTGAAGTAACGGTGTTAAATGGGTGCCACGTGTCAGCTTTTGGATTTTTTGAATTTTTTTTATTTTTTATTAATTTTTTAAAATTTTTTAAAAAAATTAAATTTTTGCCACGTGTCAAGCTAACATAGTGCCACGTGGCAGTGACAGTGCCACGTGTCACTATTTGGGAGGTGTCATTTTCTCATTCTCAATTTGGTCCCTGTATTTTATCTTTTGTCTCAATTTAGTCCTAATTTTTGTAAAAATTATGCAATTTCGT
>Ga0209389_1006243_pt1 | contig 10323 bp, 6 predicted proteins | sample CowpearedBW_FD_187526 | JGI IMG/M metagenome (GOLD analysis project Ga0209389, IMG submission 187526) | Root nodule microbial communities of legume samples collected from California, USA - Cow pea red BW (SPAdes) (version 2) | ecosystem: Host-associated > Plants > Roots > Nodule | place: USA...
TATATATATATATATATATATATATATATATATATATATATATATATATATTATGGTTAAATATGTTTTTGGTCTCTTAACTTTAAGTGAAAATTGGAATTAGTCTCTCTTCAAAATTTTGGCCTAGTTGTTTAGTCTCCCAACTTTAGAAATATATGAATTTAGTCCTTTTAATTAAATTTTGTTGAGTTTATTTGACAGTTCAAATACATTTCATGATAGCATTTGAGTTGTTTACACTGTTTGAGACATTCCTACTTCAATGTTAGCAAAAAAACTATCATAAAACACATTTGAAATGTCAAATAAATTTAATAAAATTTTGTTAAAAGGACTAAATTCACATATATTCTAAAGTTGAGAAACTAAATTGAGTCATAGTTTCAAATAGGGACTAATTCCAATTTTCAATAAAAATTAAAAGATCAAACACATATTTAACCTTATTAATATTACTATTGTTATTATTATTATTAGTAATACTATTATTGTTATTATTATTATTTATCTTGATTATTTTCTAATACAATATTCAACCATTCCCAAAAAAAAGGAGAAACTTATTCTAAATAAAATTTAATAAAATTTTGATTGATATATTATCTTTTTCTTGTAGTAGCAATCCTAACAAAACTCGGATCGCGAAAAGATGGACGAATCACTCTAAGACTTAGAAAGAGTGTAAAATCAAAATATAATTTTAGAGATACGTGATTTTTTTATAATTAAATTTAAATAATTAAATTTTTTGTATTTCTAAACCTTTTAACTTAAGTAATAGAAAGTAATTGAATGTTCCTAGAACACATTATTTTATTCTTATAAAAAACAAAAACAAAAAAATCTAAATTAAGTAATTTAATTCAAAATCAAAAATTGATGTTAATACAAAATTTATACATTGAAGGAAATCAAAGAGATAGTTATCGATGTCTCCATAGTCGTTTTCTTTCAATTTTTATTTACATTTCTTTGACATTTATGTTTCTAGTCAATCCAGTATACACAAACTGTACAATTACAATTTCCTAATTTTAGTCTTCTCTAAGTTATCACCGTTCTTGCTTTATTTATAATATGTTTCTTTTGAAAATTATATTTAGAAAGATGATTGAGAATAGGTTAACATTCTCGTAATATAAAAATTACTACCCTGAATAAAGTCGTTTTTTATCATTCAAAGATCTAGAAGGTCAAACATCCTATGCTAAGTGAGAAATGGCGTACTAATATGGAAAAATATATTTTGAAACTATTGTCTTTAAAACATTTACTTTTACACTTTCTTTTCTTAAAAAACTATTATATTATAATAAAATAATAATTTATTTACAAGGTGAGTGTAGAAAAAGACAAGGCGTCACAATCAATCATGACCTTCCTAATATATTCTACTTGTGACAAGTTTGGACTATAATTTTGACATATAATGTGTCTAACAATTTATTGATTTGATTAATCCGATTAAATCTTTTTAGAGCATTATTATAGTTTACTCGTTAAAAATTTGAGTGTACTTTGAGAAAAAAACTTAAATAGTCATTTAATTTTAGTTTTGGTTAGGTTTTTTCAATTTGGTTCTTCTTTAGGATTTTTGTTCAATTCGGTCCTAAATTTCAAAAATATTATTCAATTAAGTCCTTTTTTTATTAACACCTTTAAAATCATTAACAAAATAATGTATACGTGTCACTGATGTTGATCATGAACAATAGACCATTCTTGATTCCATCATTTTTCAGTGGATCTGCTCTACCATCTCTCTTGATCTTCTCGCCACTATCGTGGAGAAAGGCTCCACAACTAAGGCCACATGAACTCGTTTAACTGCCATTTTTTAGTACAACAAGAATTATCGTATTGTTGCTCTCAAGCAAGATTTCTCTTCCACTCGCATGGACGACTTTTTGAATGTTTCTGCATATTGTCAGTGACTGAAACAAATTTTTGATTAGAAGGCAAATGTTGGTGCTTCTGTCAGCAATCATCATTTAGTATTGCAGCTGGTCCTTTTTTATTAACACCGTTAAAATCGTTAACATAACAATGTATATGTGTCACTGATGATTTTGATCATGAACAATGGACCATTCTTGATTCCATCATTTTCCAGTGGATCTACTCTACCATTTCTCTTGATCTTCTTGCCACTATCATGGAGAAAGGCTCCACGACTAAGGCCACATGGACTTGTTTAACTGCCATTTTTTAGGACAACAAGAATTGTCGTATTGTTGCTTTCAAGCAAGATTTCTCTTCCACTCGCTTGGACGACTTTCTGAATGTTTCTGCATATTGTTAGTGATTGAAACAAATTTTTGATCAGTTGGCAAATGTTGGTGCTCTTGTCAGCAATTATCATTTAGTATTACAACTAGTCTCTGGTTTGTCTAAGCCTTTTCGTGGTGTACCCACCCTGATTCGTTAGAGCAACCCTTTGCCTTCCTTCCTCCAAGCCCGTTCTATGCTGACTCTCGAGGAATATGGTTTGGTGAAGATGAAAACCATTGCTTCTCATATTGCCATGCACACTTCAGCCCCACGGTACCATGATCACTCCTCACAACCACGATCGACTCTATGGGTTTTCTTAGGCTATCCCCTTAATCACAAAGGTTATAAATGTTTTGATTTGTCAAACAAAAGGGTAATAATACCACGACATGTCATTTTTGATGAAACACAATTTCTTTTTGCCTCTATGCCTTCCTCCCATATCTCTACTCATAACAACTTCACAGATAACATAATCCATCATTCATACTTGGCCCAACCCTAACCTGGAGCATTTGCCTAACCCACAACCTACAAGATTACCCCCGCCTTCATCCAGAGCATCAACCTCCACGACTAGCCCATACCTCTCATAATTCAGACAAGCCTACAATGCCTTTGAACCCTACATTTCCATCACGACCCAACCCTCCTACTAGGACCATGGCAACCCATAGCATGATCAGTGTCTACAAACCTATAAAGTTCTTTAACCTTGTTGTTTCCATTGTTGACCTTATAATATCACCTCTTCTAAAAAATCTAACACTTGCTTTATTGGACCCTAACTAGACATCTGCCATGTAGCCTGAATTTGATGCTCTAATTAAAAATAATACGTGGGATTTAGTTCCACAACCTTATGATGTTAATATCATTTGCTATATGTGGAGTTTTAGACATTAAAAGAAATCTAATGGTTGTTTTGAGCATTACAAAGCTTGTCTTGTAGGTGATGGTAGGTATCTAATTGCAGGTGTGGATTGTGATGAGATGCTCAATCCTGTGGTGCAACCCACGACCATTCGCATGGTTCTCACCATTGCTCTCTCCAAATCATGGCTCATTCATCAGTTTGATGTTCCGAATACATTTCTCCATGGTGATTTAAATGAGACTGTATACATGTACCAACCATCAAGTTTTGTGATCCCTTGTACCTTGATCATGTTTATCGCTTGAGGAAATCTCTTTATAGTCTGAAGTAAGCACCTTATGCCTAGTACCAATGCTTTAATGACTAGGTTTCTACCTTTGGGTTTCAACATAGTACTTCATATCATCTCTCTTTGTCTACCAATATGGTTCTAACATGGCATACACCCTTCTCTATTTTTAGTCATTTTTATCACATTATTCCATGACCTTTACAAATCTATCATGACACACCTTGCCTTTGAATTTGCTATAAAGGATCTTGGTCCTTTGAGTTATTTTCTTGAGATTACTATGACAAGACATGTAGGCGGCTTGTTCCACAGTTAGAGCACCTATGCTAGTGACAACATTGCACGTGTCGGCACACTACAACAATAATTTTAAAATCATTCCTTAAAATCCTCATAAAAGGCAACAATTTAGATGTACGTGTTTTTCCAAACTTCACATTTTTAACACTGTAAGCTCTTAGCATTTTCAGTCTAAAATAAAAGGGAGGGAAGAAATTCAAATTTTTGCGTTTTTTGAACTAAGTTTTGTATTTTCAGTCAAAAGAGGAAGGAGGGAATATTTCTATTCTAAATGCTTTAATTTTCAATGTATTTTAGACCACATTTTTTATAGATTAGCCCACACTTTTTACAAGCAAGATTTATATAAATGTTGCTTAAGATAGTTTTTAAGCCACGTTTAAAAAAATGTTGCATTTACTATGTTTAGACCATATTTTTATATCCATCGTCTCATTTAACGTTGTCTAAAGTCATTTTTTTTGTAGTGGCATGACCTCTTTCAATCCTTTTGTTAGTCCAATTGATACCAAGTAGAAGCTTAGTACATCCTCCAACAAACCATATGAGGGTCCTATTATGTACCGGAGTCTTGTCAGCGCCTTACCCTATCTCACATTCACTCACTTGTACATCTCTTATGTTGTTCAACAGGTCTATCTTCACATGCATGCCCTCTACATTAAGCACATGCTAGCACTGAAACATATTTTGCGATATGTTCAGGGTATCTTACAATATGGTTTGCACCTCTATTCGATCTTTATTGAGAAACTTATCCCTTATTCTGATGTTGATTGGGATGGATGTCTTAACACCAAGTGTTCCACATATGGTTACTGTGTGTTTCTTGGTGACAACCTCTTCTCTTGGTCTTTAAAGTGTTAGCATACTCTCTCTCATTCTAGTGTAGAGGTTGAATACATAGGTGTTGCAAATGTTGTTTTTGAATCTTGTTGGCTTCACAATCTTCTCCTGGAGCTTCGTTTTCCTCTTTCTCAGGCTACTTTGGTGTATGCGATAATGTTAGTTCCATTTATCTATATGGTAATCTTGTGCAACATCAGCGTACAAAACATACTGAGATGGATATTCACTTTGTTCAGAAAAAGGTAGCACGCAATCAGACACAAGTTCTTCATGTACCTTCCCGCCACTAGATAGCTAATATCTTTGCTAAGGCCTACCTAAGGTTCTTTTTGATGATTTTCATACCCATCTAAGAGTCCATGAAAAACCTCTCGCTTCGACTTTGGGGGTGTGATAGAATCAAAATTACTCTCTTGTAATTAACCTAATTGATTTCCTATGATTAGGTTCAAAATCATTCTCCAAAAATTAAGCTAATTAATTCTTGTAATTATGTTATCAAATATTTTTTAATTATGTTGTTCATAATTACATACCCGATTTAGATAATATTGTTATGTATTAATACCTATATCCAACGCATAATAAGACATACATTCAAAAAACTCTCTTACAAAAAGTATACTTGGAATGCTTGACATTGATGATTATTTTGTAAATGTAACATATCAAGTCATTATTACATGAGTTCGAACTAAAATATTCCCTTCAAACAACTCAACATCATACATTTGATAACTAACATAACACTAAGTTACTTCAAGGTCAAGCTCATATCGAGTTATATCTCAATCCTTCAAAGTCTATTCAAATCTCTTTTATCCTTCTCAAAAGTATCCATTCAAAGAAATTGTCCACTTGCAAACTACTTTCTACTCGATTCAAGTTTGGTAATGTGTATAATACACTTTAGGGTATAAGTCATATGTGTTATAAATAAGTTATTATTATCAAATCCCTTAATATAACACCTTAGAGATAGAGTCCAACAACTCAACAATATTTTTTATTATATATCTATTATATTATTCAATTATAGTAACATCATAAGACCTAATATAACGATATCATTAACAAAAGATAAAGGTACAAATGTTATAAAATCAATGTTTAATATATATTGCAAAATATGAACGTTGTTGCAATTTTGGTCTTTAACATTTGCTTTAGTTTCGATTTTGACCATTAACGCTTGTAAGGCACATTGCTTCTGATATTGGTCATTACAACAATTATTTGGACTGTTGAGCTGTTACAAAACTTTACACGGACATGGGGTTTTAGCCCATCACAATCCCTCATTCACACCTATAAATAGGTGGTCTAGTGTTTTCCAAAGAGCACACAACTTCCCAGTTCTCATTAGCTCTTCTACTCTTGAGTTCTCTTTTCTCTTTTCTCTTTTCGCTTATTCTTCTTTTATCAACCTGAGTTTGATTATTACTCTTTAAAGAGTATTTCTGGCTAGATTATGAGATCTTCGGAAATTCATGAAGTTCCTATTATATCGTGGGAGAACTTATGCAATATACTGTGGATCAGTTCTTAAAAAACAGTAAATATATATGCCTTAGTACTCTTTTGTTCGTGATTTTTCAGTTTTTACAATACAAAAACATATGCAATAAAGAGACTCAACTTAATTCACTCTCTCAAATACTTAAATTATCTTTCACTGATTATTTTATTGTTTACTTATTAATTTGTTATGTTATTCATTGGTGTTGAGTTCATTCTCAGCCGATGCCAAAAATATCATAGATTCCATCCTATCGAGAATTTGACCAAAACATTTCTAATGAAAACATTAAACAATGGTCATGCATTACGATAGTATCACCTCGGCAGAGTGAACCTTCCTAAGAGACCTGACGATAATCATCAAATGTTCATATCGCAAATTGAACTTCTTTGGTCGAGATCTCAATGAGGTGAAGTGCTAGTCTCTTATTATTTGAGTTAAGTTGTCAACACGAATGAGGAATGGTGAGTGGAGGTCCACCTATGAATAATGATTTCGTGTTTAAGTTAGAAGAACAATGGCTGAAAAAAGTAATTATGAGTATTTGAGAGAGTCTATTGGAAGTAAATTTCATTCTTGTAGATATATTTTGTATAAACTAGTGTTACTTTATGATTTGATTATGAATATAAGAATATTTATGATTGTGGTGCAACTAATAATATATTAGAGAAAGATAGTTAAACTGTTAGATATTTTGAAGTGATTATTAATTAATTGTTAATAATAACCAATTTAAAATGTATTAATTGAAGATATATTTTGAGTACATAGAACACAGTTAAATACAGCTTGTATTTTTTTAGTAATACCCTGTTAATAATGTTCATTTTTATTTTTTACTGTGTTTGTTTTAATTAATTTTTTTAGGTGGTAAAGAAAACTTAAACAAATAGTTAATTTCATGTATGAAGCATTATTTAAGAAAAGATGAAGTCTAGTCGTGGTAAATTATTGCCACAATGTATGTATGAACCCACACGTTTTAACAAGAGAAACGACCAAGTCATCATTTAAAAAAGGAAGAGTGGATTAAACAATAAGACCAGCCGAAGAAGGTCTTTGTTTAAAGAGGACCGATAGTCTATATAAGTTCATTCGAGAAGTGATTACAAGTAGAGAGTATAGAAAGGAGTAAGAGAAAAAAAAAACGTATTAGGTTTGAATTGAAGAAAAAGAAGTAGTAGATGGATAGCCAAAGCATAGGAAGAAAATGGAGAGATCTTAGTGGGAGAAGTTTCTGGGAAGGTCTGCTAGAGCCTCTAGACATTGACCTTCGCCATTACATCTTACACTATGGACAACTTGCTCAAGCTACATATGATGCTTTCAACTCAGAAAAGTTATCTGTGTACGCTGGAAACTGTCGATATTCGAAGAGGGATTTCTTTTCCAGAGTTGGTTTGGAACATGGGAATCCCTTCAAGTACGAGGTGACCGAGTTCCTATATGCGACTTCCAAAGCCACTGCCTCGAGACAGTTTGTGTTAAACTGGTTTTCGAAGGATGAATGGAGCATGGAATCAAATTGGATAGGGTATGTTGCTGTTGCCACTGATGAAGGCAAAGCAGCACTAGGAAGGAGGGATATAGTGGTTGCTTGGAGGGGAACGGTTCAGGGTTCCGAATGGGTTCAAAATTTAGACTTCCCTTCGGACCCTGCCCCACTCATATTTCCTGATGCTCGTGCTGAAGTACACACTGGTTTTTACTCTCTTTACACCTCAAACAACCCTGCTTCGCCTATCACTCAGACCAGTGTTCGAAATCAGGTCATATATTAAGGATCCTCTCTCTCTATCTCTCTCTACGTCTATATTATTATTTATATCTATATATATTATTACTCATCTATCAGTCAAAAGGCTACACCGGTATTACCTATTTGTCTGAAGTATTTTTTTATTCGGTTAAGTATGTTTTTAGTCCTTGAACTTTGGTCAAAAGTTAGAATTCGCTCTGATCGAAACTTTGATAAAAAATGAATGAAAATAGTCATTTTAACTCAATTACGTTGACTTTTTACCAAAAAGATGTGAGCCTAACCACATAAGACACTGACACCACTCTCAACCCAAAACCTTAAGGCAATAGATTTACGAGTCTTTATTCTTATATAGTGCTCTACTTTCTCATTTCTAGTTAATGTGGGACTTAGACTCACACTTGAATTCCTAACATTTCATATTAATATTGGAGTTATTTACGCTATTTGGCACTCTCGACTCAATATTTATACGTTCAAAACCTAAATAAAAGTTAACAAAATTGGATTAAAATGACTATATTTATTCATTTTTAAAATTTAGAGACCAAAATTTATCAAAGTTTCAACCAAGGACGAATTCCAATTTTTAGTGAAAGTTCAGGTACTAAAAACATACTTTAACTTTTCATATTTTACTCATAGCCCTTCTCAATAGCTAATTATTAACACTGAAATTAAAAATAATTGATTCGCAAGTTGTTGCAGGTATATTGGTTTAAGAAGAAAAGATTCTGCTACTGAGAATTTTTCCTAACTTATAATTTAGTTAAAAATCTCCGGTATAGGAAATAATTTCTAGTTCCAATAATATTAGAAATGAGCAAAATTTAGAAAGACTGAGTCAAAATTTGTATAAATACTGAAGATGAATGATGATGAGAATTATGCAGGTCCTGGAAGAGGTTGGAAGACTTGTGGAGAAATACAAGGATGAAGAAATTAGCATAAGTGTGACAGGGCACAGCTTAGGTGGTGCACTAGCAACTTTAACGGCAGTGGACATAATTGGCCAAGGATTGAACATACGGAAAGAGCAACCACATAGGATTTGTCCCGTGACAGCATTTCTGTTCGCGAGTCCTCGTGTTGGAAACTCTCACTTCGGGAAGATCTTCAGCAAGTACAAGCATCTGCGAGCACTCCGCATTCGTAATAAGAAGGATCAAGTTCCTAAACTTCCCATCGGCCTCACTGTTGTGGGGGAAGAACTAGTGATCGACACTAGAAAATCCAAGTACTTGAAGGATGGGGTGAGTGCTCATAACTTGGAGGTTTACTTGCATGGAGTTGCTGGAACGCAAGGGAAAAAGGGAGGGTTCAACTTGGAGGTGAATCGTGATATTTCACTCTTGAACAAGAACATAGATGCATTGAAAGATGAATATCTTGTTCCTGTGGAATGGAGGGTGCACGAGAACAAGGGTATGGTTCAGCAATCAGATGGTACTTGGAAGCTTATAGATCACAACGAGGATGTTATTCCATCGTTACATGCTAGTAAATTATAGGTTGCTTTATTACCACTATCTTATTAGGATTGTGCTGTTCTTTCCTTGTGCTATAATAACCTCCTTGCTACTTGTTTTCGTGTATGTCTTGTAATAAAGGGTTTGAAATCAAGTTTCAATAATGAATCAAATGTGTTGTTCATCTTGTAAACCATGTAATTTTTCTGTGTTTTTTCTCATCATTCAAATATCTAGAAAGAGACAAACATTACCCCATCAAAGTATTTTTAATAAGAGTGCTTACAAACATATCACAGAAGTTGTAAATATTACACTACATTTTAATAAAAGTTCTATTAATTTAAAAGAACATTATATGGTTTAGTCAAAGTGTTGTCATGTTTGAAAACAAAAATGTCATGTGTTTACTTCAAGTTCCCTTTCTTTTAGTGTTGCATTAGGCATAAGAATTCTCAAATATAATGCTCCCATATGATACAATTGACATATTGTCTCAGTTGAGAGCCTTAATAAAAAATTGAATTATTTAACCAACTATTTTAACTTATTTAAGGAATCAGGTTTGATCCACATCCACAAATATATTGATATTTTTCATGTTACTACAAGATTGTAAATGATTAAGAAGATTTTACAAATCCTTTTAATGATTATGTATTATTTGTGTTTGTGCAGAGCCAAAATCATTCTATTAAAATTCTACAATAGACTCATTTTCTCGATTTTTGATCTTCAATTCGAGATATTTTTTCTCTCCTCTTAGGTACTCCGAGATGTATATAAGTTTAGATGTCGTCTCAATCTAAGATGAGATTATATCTGCAAAAGACACTCAAGTTAGGTATGTACATCAAATGATAATAAATACAATTTTTTTTAATTTTTTAAAATTTATATATAGAATTTTTAATATTTTTATAAAAATTTAAATTATATTTATATATATATATATATATATATATATATATATAT
>Ga0209389_1006247_pt1 | contig 10318 bp, 16 predicted proteins | sample CowpearedBW_FD_187526 | JGI IMG/M metagenome (GOLD analysis project Ga0209389, IMG submission 187526) | Root nodule microbial communities of legume samples collected from California, USA - Cow pea red BW (SPAdes) (version 2) | ecosystem: Host-associated > Plants > Roots > Nodule | place: USA...
GCCCATCCAGTCCATTGGTATATGTAGTGGTGGTATTTTTAAAAAGTTAAAATATTTTGTAGTGTCTAATTTTATGTATGTAAATAATTTTAAAAATTAGTTATTATTAGTTAATATGATTAACGTGGGAGAAAAAACTTTAAATAATATAACTAACCATTTTTAGAGCATAATTAAAATAACTAATATATTTTTATTGATATAAATAAGATAGTTATATATATTTTGTGTTTACCTTTTTAACCCATAATGTAGTTTTAACATTATATTTTTATTAAAAATAATCATACTTAGATACTTAAGAAAATCTATATATATATATATATATATATATATATATATATATATATTAATTTTTTTATTTTATTTTTTTATGATTTTAAAATTAGTTATTTTTCTAACATATAAGATTTTTTATTTAAAGACAAATGTGTTATACTTTTAAGAATTATTAATTATGATATACTAGAGCTATATGTAATATTAAAATATTATTATTATTATTATTCTTTTAAATTTTAAATAATATGATGTAAATTTATTCATAATATATTGATATATTTTGGTACCATAAGTGTCTTAATGTATCTATTTATGCCTTATGTTTTTTTCTTGTGTAACAATGATCAAGGAAAAAATTGTTGCGGATTGTACAATTGTTTTGCGAAGGTCCAGTGGGTCATTCAAGGAGTAAGGGAGTCGACAACCATTAAGGATAAAATTATTGTAGGTGGAATCAATTGTCTTGTAATATAGCGTAAATGGGAGTTGTGCCTACACTAATGACTATAACATGTAATTTTTAGTTTAGTGATAAACGCTCAATTCTATCACTTATCTACGCAATCTATTTATTTTTATGTGTTACTTAGTATTTATGGGGTCTATCGTTTTTTCTTTTTCAATTGTTTATTAGTTTACTAAATTTTATTTTGGTAAACATGACACTGGCATATAAGAATTACTCTCTATATTAAAATTATTGTTGTGCGTCATTAACTTAGTTATGTAATCCTACAATTCACTCCACATGTCAATATTTAAATATTTTTTTTATTAATATCTATCCTTTTATTCACAATTTTACGATCTTAATTAATGTCTTCGAATTAATTGCCAGAAATGGTTTAACAAATTTGGCATTAAAGTTTGAGTCATCGATGATCTCTATTTAAGCTGGGTTCTTTAAGCTCATGTTGGCCTGGTTTCATTACGTGTATGGGGTAAAAAATATAGCAATAAAATAAAATAAACTTCTACACCGTACAAAGCTAATAATAAAAATGAAAATTTTATAAATTGTAACATACGCCGCGAAAGCTGTAACATCGCAATTTTAGCATCTTAAAATTAATAAAACTAATAAAATAGGATATTTGACCTTAATATTTAAAACAAATAAAAAAATGTATAAAAGTCTTACAAATGATCAGACTATATAAATATATCAATTATACATATCAAACATTTCTAACCCTAAACACAAGCTAACCACTTACAACAACTTCTCATTGAGACCTCCTTCCGACCTAAAAGATGGCTCATCAACCTCCAGTGATGTCTCTGAAACAGCATCCACCACTGCTCCCACCGAATAGGTGATCATCGCAAAAGTAAAACATACAACACAAGACAAAAACACAAAAGAAGGATAAGCTAATGACTTTTAAAAATCATATAATATTGATATATCTAACAACTACAAACAAGCATATATTCACACACATATATTTCTAAACTACGACTCAACTAATCCGGATACATGCATTGAGGTCAGATCTAGTCAGTTATGCACTTGTAGTGGCATCTCATACTCTGCAGAGCGACAGATTAAGAGTCAAAACTCTACCACATACAAGGTCAGTAACACCTATGGTCAAGGAAAAACCCTAGGCTAGGACCTCCTGCTCCTCTCACCACATACCCCATTCCTCTCTACTTGAGAATTTGAATGGTTATTAGAGCGTCAGGATAATTGCCAAGACAATCCCTACCTTAATGCATATACTACCACAATCACTGCTAATCCTCCTTGGGTTAGCATTAACCAATCTCAACTCAGTCTCATATAAACAATCTCATATCATATACTCATCATTCATAATAATTACAAAGCTTCTATGATAATTAAAATACCACCCAATTTAACACTCAAAAATAAAAGTTTCAGGTTCTAACTCACTCGCCCAGCTAGTAGCACTTGCCCAGCCACTAGCCCATGCTCGCCCAGCTAGTATCACTTGTCCAGGTCTGGAAGTTCCTGACTTGGAAATTAGCCCAGCGAGTAGCACTAGCTGAACCACTGGCTCATGCTAGCCCAGCGAGTAGCACTCACCCAACGAGTATGCGAATTTGCATAATTCTGCATATCAACGTTTTGCATAATTCTGCATATCAACTTATTCGCCCAACGAGTAGGCTCGCCTAGCGAGTAAGCAATTATGCATAATTCTACATAAACTAATTTAAGCAAAATTATACCTATTCAACCAATCCATACAACTCAAAAACCTTCACCAAAGACTACTCGAGTATCAAACATTAATTCTATCAAAATATCCACACCAATTGCATCCAATTGCACCCTTAGCATACGATTATTCTCAAACACAGATAAAACCTAAGTATTTATTGTTTTTAAATATCACAACCCAATTCACATATCAAACACATCAGTTAATTACAGAATAATCTTATAATAACATTCCTAACAGGTTTGTTAGACATAATAGACATTAGCTTCCCTTACCTGGTATCCTACTTAAACAACTATATAAACATCAAACGTCTCTAACTCCACATAATGCTCTATCTATATATAGAAAATCACAAGAACGATCAGGACATACCATTATGATCACTGATCAGCAGAGACTCATATTGATAAATAAAACGACGCATGCAAATGAAAAAGGGCTTACATACAACAGAAAATAGAAAAAACAAAAAAGACAACGAAAACTTAACTTACCACGAACGAAGAAACTGATCGGTCCAAATTGAAGAGCTCACTGAGAGGATCAATCATACTGTCTCGGTTCTTCAATCAGACAACCAGAAAGACATAACTTTAGAGAGAAGTCACAGAGCTCTAGAAAAGTGGTTTCTAGAGATATGGTATGTTTTAAAATAACGAAACTCATCTATAACAATTATATTTACACTAAAATCTTTTAATACTAAAATAATTGAGTCTCACTATTTTTAAACCACCATGACTTCTAAAATATCATTTTCTAGGATTTTACAAAAGCCAATAGATAATTTTATTAAGGACTATAATATTTTGTCAAATTTTGTTTTTACTAAATTTAAAAAAAAAAAATTTCAACACACACTAAATATTTTTTTTTTCCAAATCATATCAAACATTTTTTCCATCTATTAAGGCAGTGTCACCTGTATTGTCAAAAAATTGTCAACAAAACTTTGTTAAAATGTAATTTTCCTTTTATTAATACATTATCGATTGCAAGAGTACAAGTTGTGTATATTAAATAACTTTTTTTAAGACCTAAAACAAAGGAATGTTCTGTCTTATGCTCGGATCAACCTAGATGTCATTTATTGACTAGGATGACAGAAAAAGTAATTATTTTATTACAGTTTAACAAATTTATATGGTTTTAATTTAAAAAATCTTTTTAAAAAGTTAAAATTCTTTAAAACAAAATTAGAAGGAACTTAATGTATCTGGGACTGATAAGGTGATTATTTTTTTTTTATCAGTTTGCATGATAGTGGTGACCTTATAATCAAATCGCAAGAAAGCTATTCTTCTATAGAATTCCCTTTTGTCACAAGATAAGCACCACTACAAATACTTTCCAGAAAGGAAATAAATAAAGTTCAGCCATTTAGTTTGGCACCTCATACATGATGATGATTGCCAAGAAGTTTGTTTCAACACAAATTTGGTTATAGCACACCATTAAAGCATCTTGCACGCCATGCACTTCATTTTCTAGGAATCACTCATTGAATAACATTAAGATAAAGACTCTAGAATTCAATAAATCAACTATTTGATTATTGGACATTGATAGATTCCAGAAAGTATGGTTGATCATTTCTTAGCTATTAATCTGTGTTTTACATTGTTTGTTGAATATAACATGAAATCTTGGATTGACAATACTTGTCCAACTTTAAAACCTTTTAAAAAGTTACCATTTTCGTAATTTCAAAGTTAAATTATTCCACATTGTTAAAAAATCCAAAATAAATCTCTTTGTTTCCCTCCTCAAGTTCACTTTAATGAGCAGTAATAGTACCATTAAAATGACTTGAAATTAATTATGCAGCAGATTAAATGCGTGTCTGGTTTGTTGCACATCTTCTACACGTCTACACCAAAATTTTCCTGTCAAAGAATGGAATCGCAGAAGTTAAACTATGTTGCTTCGGAACTGACGCGGATCATCTCTCATCAAATGTTAAACAAAACTTGATGTAAGAATAAAAACACCACATATCCCATTTTCTCTTTTTGGATTTCGAACAAATGCAATTATTATTACAAAAATGAGATTCTTTATTCAGAAGGAATTTGTAAATTACAAGCACCTCACTGAACGGCAATTCAAGCTTCTAAAACCCACAGAATGCACACGTACAACAAAGAATAATGCTCTAAAAACAAATATTTTGTGTCAGATCATAGCAATCTGTATCTACACACACCCCTCTAAAATTGCCCTTTTGGGTAGCAATGGCTATCACCAATAGACTCTACTGCATGCAATGTCGACTTTGACAAAAAAATTGTGCATATTGCAGTCATTTTCTGTATAAAAGTATATCTAACCATGTAAGACCTGCATTTCCTAGTCACAATTCAACCCACAAAGTTCCAACACAATGTCATCTTTGGACAAAAATGGGTTGATCCTCACCCACAGAAGTGAGAAGATTGAAGCCAGAAGAATGGACCAGACCAAAATGATGGTGGGAACACCTTCCTGTTTTCCCATGACTCCCTTGAGGAAGGGGTAAAGATGGACAATGACCCAAAGAGCAAAAAAAAGTTTGCCAAACAGAGGACCCCATGAATCATAACCATTGTTTATTGCATCTGAAACACCTACAATAACTCCTACTATGTTAATGATGAGCAAGGTCAAAGGAGGGATCAACAATGATGTCCACTTGAAGAGGTAGAGTTCAGCAAAGTCTCCATCATCTGCAGCTTTGGATGTGACTGTGAAGTTAGTGTTAACTCCTGCCAGAACCTTGAGCAAACCCTGAAAGAGAGCGAAGAGGTGTGAGGAGGCACCACCAATGACCCAGAACTGCTCATTCCTCCACCAGTCATGTATGCCAACACCTCCCCACTGCATTTCAAGGATGCCTGTTGCAGCTATGGAGATGAACAGTGCCATGAAAATGATACTGGCATAGTTGCTAATCTGGTAACAACATAATAAAGCATCAGATAAAATATAAAATTGCTCTTAATCGAAAGACTATGGAACATTCAAACATAAAGGGTTAATCAACATTCACTTTATGAGATCAAGTCCAGAGTTGATTTGATCCTTACCTCTGGGACAATGAACTTTCCAGTGAGAAGACAGACAGCTGGTAGGGTGCAGTATGCAATTAAGGGGAGTGATGTTAAAGGATAAACTACTGAGTTTATGTAAGAAAAGCGCTCCAGCCATTTCAAGCCACAACCATATCCGTACCATATAGGACAATGCTTACTCAGCAGGATCTCAACAGATCCAAGTGCCCAACGGAGAACTTGGTGCAGACGATCTGAAAGATTTATGGGAGCTGAGCCCTTAAAAGCAGGCCTTTTAGGCATGCAGTACACAGATCGCCAACCGTGACAGTGCATCTTGAAACCTGTTAATATATCTTCTGTAACAGAACCATATATCCATCCAACCTGAAAGACAAGGTGTAATTAAGTACAGTGACACAAACACATGATATATCATAAACTCCAGCTGAGAGAACCAAGAGATGTTCCATACATACCTCTTTCCCCCACTCTGTCTTATCCTCATAACCACAACTGATGACATGAATGGCTTCTTTCAAGAGTGATGCAGATGTTGCTCCTTTTGGAATACCCCCATCTTCCATAAGCGTTGAAGCTATGAAAACAGGTGATTGCCCAAATTTTTTCTCAAATTTTAGTTGTGACATGAACCACGACTTCTCGCTGTCAATTCCTGTTATTGGGATTTCAAGAGGACTTGTTAGTATTTCAGAATATTTTTCAAGACTTTCAAATGAAAGGCAATGCCAATTTCAGGAATCTTGTACCTTCAATTCCCTCTTCAATATTTTCTAGTGCATGTATTTGCTTTGTAGCATCCTTGTTTTTTACTTTCTTTCTTGGACTTGACTTCACTTTCCTATTTTTGTTCCTAGATCCACAACACAGACAGCACCATTTGGGCCAACAGTTACAAGTCTTCCTTGGCGGTTTCTTCTTAGCAGGGGCATCGTATCCATAGAGTGCTTGCCTTCTAAAGACACACCCAGTTCCCACATATATTGGTCCTTGGATGCCATCCAAACCTTTCATGTTTATCTATATAAATATAGAGTCAAACATAGATTAGTCTTTCCTTCAAAGCACAGTAAAGTAGATGTAACATAAATCCGCAACAATTTGTTACTTACATCAAAGAAAACAACATTGCGATTTGAGTATCTATCATGCCGATCAATCCCATCAAATCTTTGAGGAAATTGTACATAGCATATTTTTTTTCCTGATGTAGGATCCATCATGAAGCACATGGCTTCACGAAGTGCTTTGCTGTTGTTTATGTAGTGATCACAATCCACATTGAGGAGGTACGGAGCATTTGAAATGACTGCGGAGACTCGCACCTTGAAAAATTAATCAACCAAACCGACACATAAGAAAATTGGTCAGGAAAATAAACGGCGCAGGAAATTTATCTCACAAGAGGGAAGAGAGTATACCAAGGCATTCATCGCACCAGCTTTTTTGTGGTGTTCAAATCCTGGTCTTTTCTCACGAGACACATAGACAAGACGAGGTAACTCGTTCCCTTCAATATCACGAAGACCATTTTGACCAAGGAAAACCTGTGCAAACGCATCACAGATGAATTTAAACTTATAAAAAGTAGCACAACATTGTCACCAATGTAGAGTTCAGATCAAAATAGAAATTACTTGAATCATTCCAGGATGATCCCTGACACTGTTTCCAGGCCACGGAGTCCCATCCTGCATTGTCCAGCCATCCTCAGGAACCTTCTGTGCCATTGCAACCAATGCATTGATACGCACTTTGAACTCTTCATACTCCCTCTGCCACCAGCATTGAAAACACCAAATACAATTTATTATTGGCTTTGAGAAGAACGCCACAAGGTAAAACAAAACCATAATGAGAAGTGGTTCAAAGTTCAAACCTTAATAGCACGACGCTCCCTGATGAATATTGCGTCCACTTTGTCTTTCAGATAGTCAACCTTCTGAGCAAAATACCATTCAGGAGCCCGAGGTTCAATGCTGAACTTCTTACAAAATGGAACCCACTTTCTTGCGAATTCAGAAGTTTCTGAAAGGGCTTCAAATGTAAGCATAGCTGCACCATCATCTGAGACATAACATGCAACTTTCTCCACCGGATAATCTACAGCAAGGATGGATAGAACTGTATTTGCAGTTATAAGTGGAGGTTCTTTCATAGGATCAACTGTGCTAACAAAAACGTCTATATCAGCTAATTCAGATGGCTTTCCTTCTTTCTCGTACCTGGTAAGTTGTGCAAAGAATTAGCCATGGACTAGTAAAGCATAACATTTCCAAGCACACAGAAAGAAGTATACCTCAATGACAAACGATCCAGGTATGTTTCTCGCTCAATTGGGCACCATTTGGGAAATTGATCCAAAATCCATGACACGGCAAACCAGATTTCACATATTACTGATGTTAGCCACAATCCATATGCATCATTTACCGGGTGCAGAATTCTATAATGAAAAAATAGGCCAAGAACAACAATCCGGAGTACTATTATAATTCGATAGGGACTGATCTTGCTTGGACTAATTGGCAACTTCCTCCAGAGTGGCTGCCTTCCTTCATCCATTCTGTTAACAGTTTCAAATAAAAAAATTCTTAAACCAAACACAAGGAATGGATGTGATAGCAATTGATGGATATTGAGTTGCATTATTAAGTAATCTTAAATATATAAGTTCATGAAATGAAAAGAGAAAAAAGAATCATTTTATCCTATAGCTTAGCAATGATAAGAATTAAATAATAGCACACCTACTTTGGCAAATCAGGGTCATCAAGCTCGTCACCATTTTTCCCACCATCGTTAGGCCCTTCATGCTTAACTACCTTAGTTTTTTCATTCTGCCTTTTCTTCCACTCCTCCATTCGTTCCTTCCATGCGACACTTCCATATCCATAAACCGCTAAATCTTTTTTAGGATCCAAAGGTCTCGGTTGAACTGCATCACCACCAGCCTTAAGTGTAAAAAAACACAAAAAATGGATATAGAAAACTAGGTTGAATAGAAAACAGATTATAGTGAGGCACATGATACAAACCATTGTACACAAGCAAGCAAAACTGATAAAAACAACATACCTGGCACAGTTGAATCAGGAAAAGGCATAGGATGGACGCGTTTCCCACGAGACATGAACGGGGGAATAATTAGAGCATGTTTATCAGCAGAAATCCCAATATCCTTAATTGAAAAAGAAAATCATAATTAGACAACCAGGACCCAGAAATGTCATAACATAACTATATCCAATGAACTACGAAGAGATTTGAAAAATCAATTAACCTCGTGATCATATGTAAGGAGAGGAATATCAGCAGCCACAGAAGATGCATCAAACTCTGATGGTGTGGTGATCCCTGGAGCATTCATTTGTGAAACATGGCCAGTGTTGTGGTGAGCAGAGAGTGTGGCCTCAACGTGACCATGCCTGATATTGCTTCCAATGTCAAACTCATTTTCCAAATCATCAATGTCCTCTTCTTCCTCATCACCCTCAACTCTGGGACTACCTGATGTTTGCTCCATTGTTACTAAAATCTATGTCCCCCAGGTTATATATAACAGAAACATGAAAGTAAAAATTGGTTGAAGACTCACCCTTTAGGCGCTTGTATCTGGTTTTACACTGAGGGCAAGCTTGGTTCCCCTCTCTTCTTTCATACTCATAGCAAGGTCTACACACCGGGAATGCACATTCATTGCATGCAACAAACGGTTCACCATCCACTGTAATCTCTATCTCATCCCCACAGATCTGGCAAATTTGCCCACTCAATTCTGTGACAGAGTTCACCTGCAAATTATGTGCAATGTCAACCTCTAGCCAGATCCCGAAAATTAGACAACTAGGTGTTAACATAAGAGGGAAGGTGAACGGATTTTCATTGCAGAAGATATGTAGCACCAAATTGGAAAGGCTTCAGGCAGTTAATTATCAGCTCTGAAATTGTGAAAAAGTAGAAGAACATATAAAGAGTAAAACAAAGAAAGAAAAAGGACCCTCAGATACTGAATTGGTTGAAACAGTTTTTCCTATTTCTTTCACCATGAAGCTGGAGGAAAACTAAAAAGCAAAAAGAAGATTCTCAGAATGTCAATACACTTCTCGCAGCTTGAAACTCTCAACGGGAATAGTAGAAAACATAGGAAACTACTTCCACCTAAACAACCCATAACTCATTAAAATACAAAGTGTCCCTAGACTAAAATGAAAAGCTTCACCGTGGAAATCAACGAAAAAGAAGCACTGGGTAGTTTTAATTCTTATTTTATTTTTCAAATTCTTCAAGCGGCTTTGAGACATGAGTTATAGAGCAAAGACAAAAGCAGAGAAAGTGTGAGATTTTGAAGGCTATGAAGCTGCAAAGAAGAAGAGGCCACACACACTCCCTCACCCTTGCAGTTTCATCAGCATTGATGAGAACAAACTCATTCCGGTTATGTGACCCCGCAACAAGTCTCCCCTTGGTATCCATTGAAAGCAGCACTCACCACCACCTGAATCTTCAAATAGCACAAATTCACATTGAAACATAGAAACAGCTCACACCCTCAGGTAGCATCACATTGAGAAGAAACACCCATGAATGACAGAGAAGGAGGAAAGCATAGAAATTTAAAGGCATGGGGGGTGTTGGAGAATGGAGAGTGATTAAATGCAGCAGGGTAATTAAGAAAGCAAGTGCCTTTGGTGGGTATAATGAATGAAGGAAGCCCCAGTAAATGATTCTTTTCTTGAGAAACTGAGTTTCGCAACAGATGGGGTCCTGGCTGTAAAAAAAAAAAACAAA
>Ga0209389_1006249_pt1 | contig 10318 bp, 6 predicted proteins | sample CowpearedBW_FD_187526 | JGI IMG/M metagenome (GOLD analysis project Ga0209389, IMG submission 187526) | Root nodule microbial communities of legume samples collected from California, USA - Cow pea red BW (SPAdes) (version 2) | ecosystem: Host-associated > Plants > Roots > Nodule | place: USA...
CATTCTCATGTGAAAGGAAAATATATAATAAAAAAAAATATTAAAAAATAATAGAAATATTCAAATGTGAGGCATAAAAATTTTTTAATTAACATAAATCATTTTAACATAATTACATAAAAGTTATGATAAGATAAAAAATATATTGGGGATTCCCCGTCAAAACGGGAACGGGTTCGGACAATACCCACGGGGACGGATTTATTTGCCATCTCTATTTCCTATATTTCTAGTAAGAGGAACACAAATTGATTTCCTATATTTCGAATAACAGGAACACAAATAAAAAAGCAATTTTGAATTCAATCATGAAAAGATCACAATAATCTCTACAAAGTTAAGCGATTACAACCTTCAGAAAATAAGAAAAATAAAAATAAAAAAATAAAAATAAAAAAATAAAAACTGGAATTTTAGAAAATCATACTGAAGTCATTTCAAATATACAAAAGAAAATAAAAAAAAATACAAAAAGTAAACAAACCATACCTTAGAAAACTATCAATATTTTACAAAAGTATAAAAAAGAATTAACAAACTACAAAGTCATTTCAAAGATTCGGGAAAAATATGACAACATAAAAACACTTTAAGAAAACTTTACCATAAAAACTATTAAATCACAACAACCATCAAGCCAAAACAATGGCGCATGGAAATGGAAAGAAAACAATCACCCCATTAACAAAAACAAAACCTTAACAACAAAACCTATAAAACTAAATAAACACAATCCAAATAAAAAAAAAATCACAAACAAAAATCCATTTCAAAGATGAAGGACCGACGACAATAAGACATGCAAACAAATCAATCACATCAAATGCAAAAATGGAAACAAAGAGTCACTGATCAAGATGACAAAACCTTGACAGACACAACAAAAGTCAAAACAAAACATATAAATATCAGTGCAGTAAGGGCTTTTTGTCCCGGTTATTTTCCTCATTTTGCTTCGGGTCTGAAATCGAGACATATTAGGACGACCTTTTGGCCTCGGTTGTTACCCAAGGCCATATAGTCCCTTTTATGCCTCAGTTGTTAGCAAACCAGTGTCATATAGTCCATTTTTTGCCTCGGGTCAAGTAGGACCGAAGCCATAGGTTTTAAATAATTTTTTTTAATTAAAATTTTCGCAGATTCTTTGGTCTCGATTATGGTTGGAACTGAGGCCATATAGTCCATTTTCTGTCTCGGGTCAAATATGACCGAAGCCATAGGGTACCTTTTTGCTTTGGTCTTGGTAACAACCGATGTCTATTCTACTGTTTTTTTTTTTTTAAATAAATTTTCTGTTTTATTGTGATTCCCACATTTAAACCTGTATATTTTTTTCACAGAGCAGCACAAACCAAAACATAATATTTTCTCAAACATCTACAATCCAAAAATATTTAAAAAATAATTGAAATATACACTATCCGAATATATATATTCTAAAAAAAAAAGAGTTAAATTTCAAAATTAAGATGAACAAGAGAGAAAGCACAAAAAATTGCGAGACTTCGTCCTAACAAAATTTAGTTTTTTAATATTAGCTAAAAGCTTCTTCGATCACTTTTCTATTCTGAAATGATTAGTCACGGCATCTAGAATGAATGTAGGTGCCATTGCATATTACGAGAAAAAGTGCAAATAATCTGCTACACTCAAAAAGTTCAAAAAACTAAAATAAATGACACGTGTCAATAATAATTTAGATAAGAGTATTTGAATGATATCCCTGCCAATTTATTTACTCATAGTTATAGTTATAGTTATAGTAGAAGCCTGTAAATATTCATCTCTCTCGCTTTGTGGTGATGCTCGTTCGTATGCAGTAGAAACATGCTTTCTCCTTTCAAAAATGTCAAACTCTATGTCTTTAGATCTGTCATGCCTCTACCTCTTGCTCCAATTTGAATAAAATTTTTCCCTCTGTGCGTGGTACGCTTGCACTTTTTTCTCTCTTTCAATCTTCTGAATGTAGTTTTACTTTCTCTTTGTCTAATACCCTAGTTCACTTATTTTTTTCATAAATCTCGTGTTTTACGTTGCTCTGGACAAATTGTGGCGATGGAGTGGTGATTGGAACTTAGAATTTGGACTCCGATTCATGCTTTGTATGTTCGATTGGGAACTTCCCTGATATCGTTCCTTAGTTGTTCTTCCTCTTCAATCCAATCCTCCATCCACAGCCCCTCTTCCATCGTCACCAAAGAGGAACATGAATTGCAGGAATAGGAAAAGCTATTCTTTGATGTCGACGACGACAAGAACAACGAGTTGACAAAACCCTAAGCCCAAACGCGTCCTTGAACCCAATCCCACAGGTCATCCGCCTATTTCGCCATGGCGGTCCTTTTCTCGTTGTGTGTTCGCTCTTGTTCTACTTCTTCTACGTCGAGGTGTCCTCCTTGGAGAAAGTTTTACTGGGGTTGATTTTCGTGGTCGTGGCACTGTACTTTGTGTCCAAGAACAAGGGTTTGATTTTGAGATCCTTTTCCGCGGTGAAGCATTTGTGGGAGGAGAATGTAAAGCGCTTGGGGTTTTCAAAGGTGGTGGCAGCGAGGCCGGTGCAGTGGTTCAACGGATAGCCGGCTGAAGCGGGAAGGAAGGCGACGAAGATAGTGAGGGAACGGGTGTAGTTTTACAGCAATGGGGAGTCGCTTCAGGGGTTGAGACACAGTTATGGTGTTTATAGGTTCTATATGGGATCGCTTGGGAGGATCTGGTCTGTTATCCCCTTTAGTTGTTGATTTATTGGTTCCACTACCACTTTATGAGTTTTCTGCTTTCTTCTTGCATGCCTAAGTAGAACTTAAACTACCAAGTTCTAATTTAGATGCCTTGGTTGTTAGATAACTGATTGATTGGTTTCTGTTGATGATTTATGCGGCTTGTTCGATTTGTCTACTAATGGGTTGCATTGTAAAGTTATTTTCTTCTTCAATTAGCATTCATTGTTTCTTGGGAGGTTAGAGTAGACAATAACGCCTGAGGTTTTAGATGTTGTTTTTCAAAAATCTTATTTTGGATGAATTGTTGTGCTGTAGAAATGGTGACAACCTCCTTTTCTCTCCAAGAACGTAAGCCATTAAACTCTAGTGTATTTTTTCTTCCCTTAATAAGCTAGCTCCCACCCACTAACTTTTCTAGTGTTGCACATGCAACACTTGCTGGTGAGTTTTATAGCATTGTTGATCTTTGCAATGTCTCTGAAACTCGGTACTTAATGCAGACCCCTTGTGCTTCCATGATCAATGAACGTCCCCATGTAAAAGCTTGGTGGGAAGATATCTCTTATAGGCCTGCTTTCAAGTAAGGTTGAGGCGGGAATGACTTTTGGTAAGAATCAAGAATGAGTGTTTCCCTGTTATGTGAGGTTCTTACAGCTAAGTTTGTTCTAGTATGTGTTCCAAGTCTTTTTTTTTTTTTTTTTTTTTTTTTTTTTTCATTTTCAAGTAACTAGAGTTAAGAAGGACTATGATTTCCTTTATCTTCATTTGATTAATTTAAAAATGTAATTAAGTTGTAGTTTTTAATAACATTTTTAATATATCTATTTTAAAATAGTGTTTGAACGTAATTTAAATCCTTTTGTATAATTAATTTCATGTTTATCGGATCAGTAAATAGTTTTACTTCCCATGTATGCTACTTTAATCAATTTATCAACTTTAAGTTAGTTTTTCACATGTCAACAAATAAAATAAATTATGTCAGTACAATAAATCGAAAGCTTTTATCAAAACCACTGAATATTATGCTGGAGGCTATTTTGGAGACACGACACATGGATTTGGAGTCTACCACTTTTTCAATCCACATCTGCTATTGAGAATTTGATGGTTGTGTTATCTCTTTTTGGAGCATGTTCACGTAAGCAGCTAATAACCTATGACCTATGGTTTTAATTTGTGAACTTTTAGATTCCACTGACTCACTCTTACTATGTTTAGTTGGTATTTGTTAGTACTTTTCTGGTTAAAATTTATTTGCTTTCTAATATTGAAACCTCAATTTTGCTTGGCATTGTTGTGTGATGAAAAGTACGGTTAGTTCTAGCTTCTTGGGGAAGTTCTTGAGGGTAGTACAGTGGGAATCTCAATTTTTAGCTGAAGGATTACTTTTATGCAAAAGGACTTTGATAAACAGTTTTCCATTTTATTTTATTATATTTCTGAAATGTTTCTTGGTCTTATTTTGTGTTGAATAGACAGGAATATGTGTGTGTATATATATATTCTTATTTGAGCAATAAAACCAATAAAACATGGCTACTAAAGGGGGTTGAACTTACGATTATAGTTTAGTAATTACTAAGACTGAACGCCCCAAGCAAATTTGAGGAATAATTTTTCTATATCTTGTAAATAAACCTGAAAGCAAATAATTAATTTTTCTATATGTATACTTTCAAATTTACATATCTTTCTATATTTCTCATCATTTCAGGGCAACATGCAGTGTTTTACTAAGATAGGAAGCTCTTTATCCCTTCAATATTTTCTTCATCTTTTCACAACAGGTAAGGTAGAAGCCATGCTGTAAATTCTTCTTTTGTAATGTGTATTCAAATTCCTGAAAACATGTTCCCAGATTTATCCAAGATCTCTCTTCATCAATCATCATTTGAAAGTTGAAGCTAAAACAGTGGCAGCCAATTGTCAAATTTTAATGCGTCGCTATTAGTTGCAATATCTGCCCTGCACTTGAATTATTATATTGTAGGTGTGGTGGTGGAGTGCTCATATGGGGAAACACATGCTTTGACTTAATTGTAGCATGATTGATAGTACCTGAAATATAAGATTTTATAATTGCTTTGAAAACATGTGTTAGACTTTTTAATTCTCAGAATATATTATTCTATTTTTACTCAAAACAAGAAGGTGGTATCTGAGGTGGTTTATCTTCAATACGTCAAATAGATTATACATACACATTGAAGCCTTGAGGTGATAAATCTTTTTTGATTGAAGAGAAGCATCCATGGCAGGCATGGCCAACAGTGAGATTTCACGGCTAGAGGTTCGTACCTTGATCTATCTATATTACTGTTATATATTAGCGTATGATGAGGCAAAACTCAATTCACGAATTCGGAATATGTTTGGATACATACTTGTTTTTATAAGCACGTTGTTGGTGATAACTGTAAGTCCTATTCGTTAATTTGAGAACTTGGATAATTGATTCCTCTGGGATGGTGTTGATTCATCTCAAACCAATCTGTCAGGTGAATTCAGCAACAGCTGGTAAAGGAGGGCTTGAAATATATTCATTGTTATATGTGCACTTAGTGGTGTTTATGGAGTAACAAATGCTCATTTTCAAGGTGGAATGGTGGGAGACCTGTCCTGCATGCAACCAGAGTTCATTCAGGTCAGCCTCTGTGATATAATTATTATGAAGTTATGAAAGATTCATTAAGCTCATGAATTTCTTTGCTATGGTTTTTTTGTTACAGTCATTCCTTGCTGGTTTGGCAGCATCTGGTGTATTTTTGTGGGAATGACAAAAGCAGCATCTGGTGTTTTGAACTGATATTTAATTTCAATGTTCATAATGTCAATCATAATTCATAGATGGACCATTGTTGAGGTGTTAATCAACTACTATTTGCTTCTGTAGGGATTTTTCTTTCAAAAATCAGCCCTTTACAAGTGTAATATGGCTGGGAAACCTGCTGTGCTTACACGCATTATGGATAGTGACTGACAACTTAAGACCAACTCGTGCAGAAGCCACTGATGTTGCCAATGGTGTTTTAGATGGTAACTCACCTTTCACATGATCCTGCTAGTTAAGGGGAGTGATGAGTACTAGGATGTCCAGGAAAATTTTATCTTCTTGTTAAGTTTATATTTATATATAGCTTGAAATTTTCATATTAGAATAGCAGAAGACCATGGTGCACCACACTACCACTTTTTTCTTAGCTTCAACAACATCATTTGATAAAACATGGCCTCTCTCTGTTTTCTCTTCTTGACTTTCTTCGTTGTGTTGTCACTTAACACTGGTGAGGTTGAAGCTAGCAGAAAACTTTTGTCTTCATCACTTCCTGATTTGGGAAACATTCCCGTCTTTGAGTTTCCACCGGGAACACCATGGCCAGAATACAGGTTGCCTCCATTTTTGAAATCTAATTAGCCAACAATTCCTTCAAGTTACTACTCTTACACTCCACCTTCCAACACAAACATGGCCAAAGCTTCTTCCAAGCCTTGAGAACATGCATACAATTTGGCATCTTCTTACATATACTGTTGTTTTAGCAGCAAAATAAAAAGGTTCATGATAATGTTTTGGATTCTACAAGCAATTGGAGGGAAGCACTGGATGCGTTTCAAGAGAGTTACAGGTAATAATATCATTACATTTAATTTTACTGGAAGATTTTATTTCCTGAAATTAGAAAACTGATGGAACAAGAAATTTTTTGTATCTATAATGGAATCTGAGTAGCTGAATAAAACATGACCACCGTCTTCGTAATACTTGTATGACTTATCCCTGATTGGACTTTAGAAAAATTACATCCATATTCTTATCCTTTTGATTTATAATTGATTGGTGGGACAGAGACAACTTAGACGAAAACACAGACAACACTACTTTTTTTTTAAAAAAATTACTTGTACACACTTTTATACTCATTTAACATATTATTTTTCATTATAAAAAAATATATGTCAACCTACTATTATCCTTTGCTTTTCTTTTGTTATGAAAATCGAAAATAAGGATATGAATGAAAATTATAATAAAGAAAAAGGTAAATATATGTATTTTTAGGTTGTAAGTAATTGGTGAACGATTGGTAGTACAAGTCTTTGATCTCAGCATCTGTATCCACCAGAAAACAAAGCTCCTCATGAGTTGTTTCCTGCTACTGATATATAATTGATCACTTGTGATACCAAAACTGATTTTTTATTCAAATTCATTTGGTTATATATATATATATATATGTATATATATGTATATGTATGTATGTATGTATGTATGTTGCACCACTTCATCATATGTTATGAAAAATGATCTAATGAGTGCATATGTTAACAAGTTTTGGCTGCAACATATGATTGAATTTGATACCTGAAGATCAAACACCTAAGCCAGGGCATGTAATCTGCAATTGAAAGCTCCAACCAAGTTCATCACCTCGTGAGTCATCAATTTTAAGTCCAATCATCTTTGGCACGCCCGAACACCATTTTGAAGACGATGTTCTCCATTAGCTCAAACAGCAACTGACTCAGATCCACAACCTTACCTGATGCTGCACAATTTTTCGGCGACTTCACCAACACTCTCAACTCCTCTCTCCTCAGTGGAGCAAACATCTCAACCTTTGAGGCACTCAGAAGCTCCAGAGTGCAAACTTTCCTCATGTTGCGCCAGTATGCACTGTACTCAGAAAAGGCCAAACCTTTGAAGCCATAAGAAAGAAATTCGGAGGCTTGGATTTTGGGTCTGCTGGCAAAAACAGTTTCAGGGGTTTTCAGGAACAGTTCTGCAGTTTGTGGAGAGAATCAGTATTTGTGGAGAAGGAATTTCCGGTTAAAATTCCCTGAAGTATTTGTTAGATTTTTCTTTCATTAGTTTAGTACAGCTCTTGTTTTAGCTTAGTCTAACATGCATTTCTAGGTTTGATTAGGTGAAATTTCGTACTTCTTTTATCAATGACTGATTACCTTGCTGCTTGCAATGCAATGGTAATTACAATGTACTTCTCTTGGAATTCTTCTCTAATGCATGTTTATCTGTCTCATATTTCCCTTTGAGTTTTCTTCATTTGCCATTCATTATGCAATTTGATCTATTGACTCTGCTCATTACAGTAATTTTTGTTTCCATAATGCTGAATGCTGAGTTGTATTGTATGTATGATGTCTATTACGCTCCTTTTCTGAGGAAGACAGGAAAATTCATGGGCTGTCATGGCTCTAGAAAGCACAAACATGTGTTTTCTAGTGTAAAATTTAGAGGATTTGCAATGATCATGAAAGAGGCAGAGTTTGTATTGGGTTGCTTTAGAAAGGAACATGTAGATTACATTATAGAATATATTTATAGTATGTTGTTTATCTATAGGTTGCGTGGTTCTAATTGTAGCAAATAATGAGAGAGCAAAGAAACAAATTTTGCAATATTTGCCTCCTTTTTATTTCATTATTCATCGTAAACATTATACATAAAGTAAGGTTGGTTCTCTGATGTTGATATATGATTGAAACAAGCACTTCATTGTAATAAACATCTTTAATACAGCGATGGAGAAATTTTTTAACTATATACCGTAAATAATTGTGGTTGAAAAAATATATTGGAGTGTATAAATGACAAATCATAATAGTTAACAGAGATTTCAAAATTCAGGATAGTTAACAGAGGTTTCAAAATCCAGGATAATTAACGGATGTTTCAAGACCTAGGTAGTTAGCGGAGGTCCCAAAACCTACAACACTTAACAAAGGTCTTAAAATCTTTGTTAAATACAAACTTAACGGAGGGTTTAATTCTGGATAATGTAAAACTAAACTTTCGATAAAATTATATATTTTTTGGCAGTGATAATTGTTCTTTTAAGGGATTTTGGAAATAGATTTTGAAATAAGTTTTTCTCTAACAACTTTTCTTCTAAGTTTTTAATGAGGAAAATTATGATCTTGACCAATCAAAATAAATGTTTATATAAAAGCGTTGAATATTTGAGAAATTATAGGTGAGGAATAAGAAACTCTTTGGCTGTCAAACAATCCCACCACAACCTAAATCATAAGAAAAGAAAAGTTTGAAAAGTAAAGACAAAGCCATGCCTTTTTGTTGGTGTCTTTCTAACCATCTTTAGTAGGATCATGGCTCTCATTTAAAACAATTTGGGATGATCTAAAAATATATGTCGGAGATGAAAGAATTCAAAGCATATGTAGGTACTTAATTTAATGTTGGTACTTAATTTAATGAGGCAATTTGAGTTTCAGAGGACGAAAAAGTCTAACACAATCAAGGAATGATTGAACAAATTGTTGGCTCATGCTAACAAGATAAAGTTGTTATGCGTGTTTTTGCAAATTCCAAACTGTTGAGAAAATTATGGTAATTATCTCATAAATGTATAAAGAACTTATTCTTTTGTTGAAAAAGTGATACATTCCCTCTGGCCCAAAAGTAACAAAGATTGATTAAGAAAGATTAGAAAATTGAAAATGTTCTTCTGGCCAAGAGCCGGCAAGCAAAAAACTACAAGAAGAATCATTCAGCTAACATTTAGAGCAATGAAAATAATTACAACAAACAAATGGGTGAAAAAAAATATTACCTATATTGCCAACATTTCGACAAAATGGGTCACCTCCATTCAAATGTTGGAAGACACATGCTCCTAATTGGGGGACTTCTCCCTGCATCCCCAAACATTCTTCTGTACCCCCAAAAATTACCATTTTGTTCCTAATAAGTATTTTACTGGTTGAAGAATTTACTACGGCTAGTTTTGTTTTTATTACCACAATACTGCACCCCCAATATTTTTGTTATGTTCTTTCTTCTATTTTCGTTCTCTCCTTCTCTATGTTTCTTATCTCAGGTGGTCCTTCTCTTTTCCATCTCTGAATATGCTCTCTCCAATGGTGCTTCCTATTTTCCCTCTCTTAAGGTTGTATCAGTGATCTGCTTCAAGCTTCTCCAAGCTCATTCCATATGTTTCATTAATTTTTTTTTGCTTTTAATGAAATGGATATCAATATCTGTTTCATATTTTTCTGATATGGATCTCGAAATTCGTTTCGAGTTTTATTTTGCTTTTTTTACAAAACGAAACTTATGATCCGTTTGAGAAAATTATAAAACGGATATTAGCATCAGTTTCTTAACTTTTTCTTTTTTGTCAATCGTGGTCTGATGTAGCACGTACGACGATCGTTAGACGAGAAGTCTTGTATGGTCATTGTAAGAAACTCCTGTTTCTCTCTGTCTAACATGGCTCTCTCCAAAGCCTCATTGTTGACGCACATCAAAGTCGTGGCGAACCGTCGTCGGCGCCGGCGCCCTCCCTTCTGCGTCTCCACTACATGGAAGAGGCGCATTACGAGGTTCAACTCTATTGGTACGAGATATCACGTGAAAAGCCTTCACACAGAAAACACGTGCTTGGTTAAACTTGTTAGGATTTGCACCTAGAATAAAAATGTGTTTCAGATGTTGGGTTTTGTTTTTTAATTTATATGGACGTCAGCTTGGCCCGAAACTTTTCATAGTGTGGTTTGATTAATATTATTATTAGTATTTACATGCCCAATTTAATTATCAATGTATAAATTTTATA